>Ga0256837_1002400_pt1 | contig 11651 bp, 12 predicted proteins | sample 4562384metaG_FD_185976 | JGI IMG/M metagenome (GOLD analysis project Ga0256837, IMG submission 185976) | Hydrothermal vent microbial communities from Guaymas Basin, Mexico - 4561-384 | ecosystem: Environmental > Aquatic > Marine > Hydrothermal vents | place: Mexico: Guaymas Basin | collected... | reverse complement strand
AAATTTTTATCTATTTCTTCCAGATTATTTAAATTAGCCTCATAAATTGCATCAAAAGGAAACAAATCACCATAAATAGATATATAATTTGACCCTTTTTTTAAAATAACCGAAAAAGAGTTCCATTTATAATTAAAGTCCTCAATCTCAAATCTATTGAGAAGTTTCAGTTTTGAAGAAATATAGGATTTTAAAAAATTTTCACCTACAGGAGAATTATAAACCAAAATTAAAGTCAAAAAAGAAACAACTATTATACTTCCAATTAATATTGCAAGTTTTTTATATTTTTTCATTTTCTAACCTTAAAGGCGTTTCAAAATAAATACTGTTACTCGGAAATGCAAAAGCACTGCCGTTTTTCTCAACAATTTCTTTTATTTTTAAATTAATATCTTCCCTAATTCGCAAATATTCGCTCCATACCGCAGTATTGGTAAAAAAATAACAAAATATACTTAAACTCGAATCTTCAAACTCATCAAAGTATATCAAAAGACTCTCATCTTTAGCAATATCAGGATGATTTAAAAGCATCTGACGAATATCATTTACTATTTTTTTAATAGTATCAATCGGCGTATCATATACAAGTCCGATTCTCATCATAATTCTTCTTTTATCACGACGACTGAAATTTTCTACATTCGAATTGGCTATGGAAGCATTCGGAACGATAATAAGCCTCTTATCAAACGCTCTTATTTTAGTAGTCCTTATTCCTATATCTTCCACTATTCCTTCGGCACTGCCTATTTTAACCCATTCACCTATTTTAAAAATATTATCCGTTAAAATAGCAATTCCTCCGAAAATATTAGCTGCGGTATCTTTTGCCGCAAGCGCAAAAGCAAGCCCGCCGAGTCCAAGAGACGCTATAAATCCGGTTACATTTATTCCCCAGTCCTGTAATAAAGCTATTATTCCTATGGAAATTATCAAAATTTTAGTAATTTTAATAAGAAAACTCGCAAGTTCTCGGCTGGCTTTGCCGAATTTGCCCAAAATTTTATAAACATTCTCTTCAAACTGGGTAATTATATTATAAAGCGCCCAGAAAATATCTACAATCAAAAGCCCTTTTAAAACATGGATAATAACTAAGCTGTCAACTTCAAGAAAATAGAAGAAAAAATAAAGTCCCGCAATTACAAATAAAAATTTAAGCGGTTCTTTTATAGCTTTTAAAAATTTGTCATCCAAATCGGTTTTCGTTTTTCGAACGAGAACTCTCAAAAATTTAAGAATAAAAAGAGTAAATAATTTACGAAAAAACAAAAACAGAAAAAATACAGTTATCGCTATGATTATTTTATAAAGAGGAAGAGATAAAATTTTATAATTCAATATATCCATAAGCCTCAAAAAGTATTCATTTTTCTCCATCCGGCACCTTTAATAAATTCTGATTTATCATTATATCAATAATTTTTCTAAATGTAGGCACGGCTGAACTTGAAGCGAAATAATTAGGCCATTTAGCCTTTATATCAAAAAACGTCACACCTATGGTATATCTGTGCTCCCCGTCGTTTACAAACCCGAAAAATGAAGAGTTATAAATTTTCTGATATCCTTTTTTACCAACGGATACGTGAGCCGTACCTGTTTTTCCGGCGGTAAAAAGCCCCGGAACTAATGCCGCTTTACCTGTTCCTTTTAAAACGACTTTTCTTAAAATTTTAAGCATAATTTCGGCATTTTTAGCACTTATAACCCTTATTTTTTCACTCGGAACGTCTGCAATTTTCGGGTTTACCATTACGCCTTTATTATTAAAAACGTTATAAGCTCTTAAAAGCTGAACGAAATTTACCAAAATTCCATATCCGTAAGCAGTAGTCGATTTATACACGGGATAATGTAATAATTTCAAACTTCTCAGTCTGCCTTTTATTTCATACGGCAAATCAATGCCGCTTTTTTTAGAAAATCCGAACTTTTTAAGCCCTTCTAAAAACTCTTTGTTTGTAAGTCTTAAAGCGAGCTGAGAAATCCCGATATTACTGGAATATACTATTACATTCTCGGCACTGAGCCAGTCAAACGGATCATCATCTCTTATTGGTGTTTTTCTCCATTCAGGCTTCCATTTTCCGTTATATCCTTTTATTATTTCATACGGATTAACTTTGTTTTTTTCCAAAAGAATGGCAAACGTTATAGGCTTCATAACCGACCCCGGCTCAAAAAGTTCTCTTATGGCGCTTATTTTCATATTAGGAATATCATTTGGTTTAATATGTAAGGGATTATATCTGTTTGAGGTGGCAATAGCGATAATTTTACCGCTTTTTGAATCCATTACCGCAGCAATTACCTCTTTTGCTTTAAATTTTTCTTTTTGATAATCCAAAAACTTTTCTATTTTCCGTTGAAGCACAAGATTTATATTTAGTTTTAAATCTTTTCCGTTTTTAGGCTGTTTTACAACAGCATTTCCGTCATAAATAATATTCCCAAAAACATCTCTGTAACCTTTTTTTATTCCGTCTCGTTTAGCCCTGAGTAAATCATCATAATATTCCTCAATACCGTTTTCCCCTCTTTTTATATCTTTTCTGTATCTTCCCAAAAACGGCTCAAACAAATCTTCATACGGATAAATTCTTTTAAAATCAAGACTCAGTACTTCATATCCTCTTCTTATCCCGCTTTTTGTTGCTAAAAAAACCCTTTTTTTATCGAGAACTTTTTTAAGATATAAAAGATTTTGTTTTGTTTTTAAATCGACTTTCGCCACCAAAACCCTTTTAATGCCTTTCTTCGTATATAAATATACCTTTCTTTTTATCTCTTTAACAGGAATACCGGAATAGATAGAAAAAAGGTTGTAAAAAAGTTCTTTTTTTTGAGGATCTATAAAATCGGGATAAATAAAAATACCGTAAAGTTTATCACTTTTGGCAAGCGTGTAATTATCGGTAAAAACTTTACCTCTCACCGCGCTTTCTTTTCTTACGGCATAAGGTTCGAAATAATTTTTAGGTTTTGCAATAGTTAAAAAAACAAAAGCTGCATATAATACGGCAATAACAATAAAAAAAAGAATGAAAATAACAGGAAGTCTGTAGTTTTTCATTAAATTTGAGTTTTTAGAAGTTCTTTATACGCATTAATGGCTTTATTTCTCACTTCAAGCATCATTTTCATTTTCATTTCGGCTTTTTGAATGGTAATACTCGCTTTTGCCAAATCTTCAACCTGACCGCTGGCAATTTCCGCTTCGGCAATCTCCGCTTTTTCCATTATTTTATTAGTCTCTTCCACTTCTTTTTTTAAAACTTCTGCAAAATCAAAATCTTTTGAATCTTTCGCTTTATTTAAATTCAATTGAGCTAAACTTCCCGCACTGCTTATTTTATTTATAAAAGCCATTTTTCTATCCTTGTAATATGTTTATCGCATTTTGAGCCATTGATTTGGCACTTTGAAAAGCCGCTACATTTGCCTGATACGCCCGTGTCGCTTCTATTAAATCGGCCATTTCCACTACAGGATTAATATTGGGATACGCTACATATCCGTTAGCATCCGCATCAGGATTAGTAGGGTCGTATTTTAAAATAGGTTTTGAATCGTCTCTTACGATTTTATCTACAATTACAGTCTCAATAGGCGGCTTTGGCACTGCGTAATCTTCTCCCGTTTCATCAAGCGGATTTTCATATTTATGAAATCTTGAATTTTTTTCTATTTCTTTATTTAGCTGCGTTTCAAAAGGCACCGCTTTAAATATGACTTCTTTTCTTCTGTAAGGTCCGCCCTCAGGCGTTCTTGTCGTATTGGCGTTTGCTATATTTTCCGATACGATATTGATTCTGAATCTCTGCGCCGAAAGCCCGTATCCCGAAATATCGAAACTATTCAAAAAAGCCATTTTTCACTCCTATATGTTTCTGCTTGAATCTATTACGGCTTTAAAAATTTCAATGTCTTTTCTAAGTGCTGCTATCGTAGCGTTATAAGCCATATTGTTTTTTGCCATTTCAGTAGTTTCAACATCGATATCTACGCTGTTACCGTCATTTCTTGCTAAATGTCCGTCTCTGTAGAAAACAACCGGTTTTAAAGCGTCTGTTTCGTTTTTTGGTTTTAAATGCCCCGGTGCCGTTACGGCAAGTTCAAGTTTTTTGCTTTTTTTACCGAAAGTTTTTTGAACTTCACTCTCAAGAGCATCTTCAAACCTGATGTCTTTCGGTCTGTAAAACGGCGTATCGGCGTTGGCTATATTTCCCGCAATCATATCCTGACGGATTTTTCTGTAATGAAGTGCTTTTTCCATTAAATTGAAACTTTTTGAAATTTCAAAAGCCATTTTCAAGCCTTTTTGTTAATTCAAGCAAAAACCGTTCCGCAATTTTGGCAAAACTTCCTGACTTAAATATGATAAAATTTTAAATTATTATACTTTATAAAGGAACTTATTGCAAAAAGTAGATACTTTAATTTTTATAATAGTTGCCATTCTTATGCTGATAGGAGCAGTATTTTCTTACTCGTTACCTGTTTTTTTAGAAATGAAAAAACACTTAAGCGAGTATCATTTTTTCGGTAGATATTTAATTTTTGCAGCCTTAGGATTTGCGTGGATGTATTTTCTCTCGCGCCTTGACCCGGAAAAATGGTTCAATATTATAGGTTTTGCTATATTAATGACATCCGGAATATTAGTAATAATACTTCCCTTTTTGCCCGAAAGTATAGCTCCCGTAATTAACGGAGCTAAAAGATGGATAAAAATCGGTTTCTTAAAATTTTCTCCGGTTGAATTTTTTAAAATAGGAGTTGTTTTTTTTCTTGCGTGGTCTTTTACCAGAAAAATAAATAAAATAAAAACATCTAAAACCTTAAAAGATGATTTCTTAACCTTATTTCCTTATTTGGTGCTTTTCGGAATGTTTTGGACTTTTATATCCCTGCTCCTCTCTGATTTAGGACAGGTTGTAGTTATGCTTTTATTATTTATCATTTTGTTGATAGGTGCAGGCGGAAGAGGAAAGACTCTGGGACTTATCGGACTTTTAGGTATAGTGATTGCTGTTATAGCCATTATGTCGAAACCTTACAGGCTTGCCCGGATAGAAAACTGGCTATATACTATGAGCTCAAACTTTTTTCAAAAACCGATAGTTGAAGGCTCTATAGCAAATTACGGACAGGTAATTCAGTCCATGAACGCAATTCATCACGGAGGAATTTTTGGAACGGGTATCGGAAACGGAGTTTTTAAACTCGGATATTTAAGCGACGTTCATACAGACTTCGTACTCGCAGGTATTGCGGAAGAAGCGGGATTAATAGGTATAACGATAATTTTCGGGTTATTTGCCGTGCTCTTATACAGGATTTTCAAAATATCCAACAGAAGCGAAAAAAAAGAGTATCAGTTATTTGCTCTTGGTATAGGCGCTCTTATAGGAATCCAGTTTTTATTAAACGGTCTTGGTATTACTTCACTTTTTCCGCTAAAAGGACTAACGGTTCCGTTTTTGAGTTATGGAGGAAGCTCACTTATGGCATTTGCTACGGCAATAGGAATGGTACTGATGATTAGCAAAAAGGCAAAAATATGATAGCTATTACCGGCGGCGGTACCGGAGGACATCTCAAAATCGCTAAAGTTATAAAAGAAGAATTGAATAAAAAAGAAATAAAACCTATATACATAGGCTCTACAAAAGGAGCGGACAGGGAATGGTTTGAAAATGACGCAGGGTTTGAGAAGTGCTATTTTTTAAATTCTGAGGGAGTTGTAAACAAAAAAGGTATTGGTAAAGTGTCATCACTTTTTAATATCTTAAAACTCTCCTTTGAGGCTAAAAAGATATTAAAAAAACATAATATAAAAGCTGTATTCAGCGTCGGTGGATATAGCGCAGCACCGGCAAGTTTTGGGGCAATTCTATCAAACATTCCGCTTTTTATCCACGAACAAAATGCTCACATAGGTTCACTTAATAAAATTCTAAAACCTTTTTCAAAAAAATTCTTCAATACTTTCATCTATGATGACCCTTACCCGGTAGAAGATATATTTTTTGACACTGCTAGAGTTAGAAATGAACTAAAAACCGTCATTTTCCTTGGAGGCAGCCAGGGGGCTGTTGCTATAAACGATCTTGCTATAAATATAGCTGAAGAGCTTGACAAACGAGGCATAAAAATCATCCATCAGACAGGAAAAAAAGATTTTGAAAGAGTAAAAAAGTTTTACCAATCAAAAGGAATTGATGCTGAAGTGTTCGATTTTGATAAAAACCTCATAGAAAAAATAGAAAAAGCCGATTTTGCTATCTCGCGAGCCGGGGCATCGACTCTTTTTGAACTTGCGGCAAACCAGATACCGACTCTTTTTATTCCCTACCCTTACGCCGCAGGAGACCATCAATACCACAACGCAAAATTTTTAGCGGACAAAAACGCTGGATTTGTAATAAGACAAAACAAAATCACCCCAAAAAAAGTATTAGATATAATATTTGATGCCAAATTAACTGATATTTCACTAAACTTAAGTAAAATCAACCAAAAAAACGGAGCTAAAATGATAGTCGACAGGATTTTAAATGTATTATCTGTTTAGAATATTCTATGCGCTCGCTTCAATCAAAATGTTAAGCAAATTATGGTGGATAATATATCACCTTGACTTTTTCCGAAAACCAATAGTTTTAAAAAACCTTAATATTGCTTTTCCGGAAAAATCTAAAAAAGAAAAAACAAAAATTGCTAAAAACACATATAAAAATTTTCTGACTTTTTTTGAAGATACGATTGAATTTAAAAAAAATCCTAAAAAACTTGATGAAATAGAGGTAATCGGAGAAGAATATATCTTAAATGCCCTCAAATCCGAAAAACCTATTATTTTGGTAACTGCTCATTTTGGAAACTGGGAAATCAGCCCGAAATTTATAGTCAGAAGATACAAAAAACCGATGGCGGTTATTATGAGAGAAATAGAAAACCCTAAAATAAATAAATTTTTCAAAAGAATCAGAGGAAATGAAGATATAAAACTTATAAACAAAAAAAGAAGCTCCAGGGAAATAATAAAATCACTTCTTCGTGAAAAAAGAATTTTAGGCGTGCTTATAGACCAGCGCTCAAACGCTTCAACTGCTTTGAGAGTCAAGTTTTTTATACCGGACACCTCTTTTAACCCAGCTGTTAGCAAACTTGCAAAAGGCTTAAAAGCTGTGGTAATTCCGGGATTCAGCTATAAAGAAAACGGGAAATACATAATAGAGTTCAAACCGTCAAAAGAATTTACAAACACCGACACGATTGAAGGGTTTACTCAGTGGCAGGCGGACGTAATTGAAGATATGATTAAAAACCATCCCGACCAGTACTATTGGTTTCATAATAGGTGGAAGAATAAAGTTTCACCAAAACCGCACTTATAAATAAAAACAATATATAAGGCTTAGGCCGATACAGCATAACATCGGCTATAAAAGAAAAAGCAAATATTGCTATAATCCCTACTGTCAAAGGAATTGGAGAGTATTTATATAAATAAACAAAATATAAAATAATTAATAAAAATGCCATTATCCCTCCGTCAATCCATAGTTGTAAATATTGATTGTGCAAATGTTTTACAATTTTAATCGCTTTATATATATTTTTATCTTGTTTTGCATATTCAAAAAAACTTTTTTTTGCTTCTCCAGCTCCTAATCCGAATAAAAAGTTTTTAGGCTCTTTTAAAATTTCTATACTCATTTTATCTATACCTATTCTTACTCCCCATGAAGTATTATAATTATTTTCCATCCATACTTTTTCGATATTGTTTACACCCTTGTTAATTCTATTTTTAAATATTGGACTAAAGTAATAAGCTCCTATAAATACTGTGATTAATAACATAATAGAACCAATTATATACTTAAGTTTTTTATATTTTAAAGTTATATAAACAATTATTCCCAAAAAAAATGCTAATTGACCAGTTCTTCCTCCATTGATGAATAAATTAATTGTCGCACTTATTAAAAATATTATTGCTAAAATTTTAAGCAAACCGTTAAAATTTTTTAAATTATCAAGAATAATTAAAATCGACACGGCTAAAAATAACGAATAAAACGTATGATGCATAAAAGGAGAAGGGTCATAATATTTCACCCCTCTTGAAAGTAATCCTAAATTTTTGAAAAAATTAATATCTATTAAATGAAAAAATATTAAATAACTAACAATTTCATTAAAAAACATTCCTAATAAAAATGCGCTTAAAATTTTTTTAACATTAACTTCTGAAGTAATCAATATCAAGAATAGACTATTTAACCACAAAAAATGTTTAAAAATAAACTGATATTCGTTTTTATATCCGCTGCTTACTAAAAATCCATTTGTACTTGAACTACTTAATAAGGTAGAAACTGCTAATATAAAAGGAATTAAATAAATAATCCATATCAATTTATTATTTTTTATTTTTTTAAATTTAAATTCCCAGTTTCCTTCTATAATCCAGCAAAGTATCAAGATACCTAATAAAATATTAGCAGCAGCCAAAGATATAGGAAAAATAAAAGCAAAAATTATTAATAAAAAATTTTTTACTTTAGTACAAAAATTCAAGATATTTTTTGCCGACGTTTTCAAGTTTATACTTTTCAATATACTCATCCTTTATTTCAGGGTAATTTTCCAATGCTTTATAAATTTTTTCAGCTAAAATATCAACTCTATTTAAAGGCACTAAAAATTCACTTAATTCTTCAGTTAATATTTCATTAGGACCGCACTTTATATCAGTAGCAACTACCGGAGTATTTAAAATCAATGATTCTATAATTACTGTTGGTAATGCTTCAAATTTTGAAGGATGGACTAAAAGAGAAGCGTTTTTAATATAAGGATATGGATTTTGTTGCCATCCCAAAAATTTAACTTTCTTTTCTATACCTAATTTTTTTGCAAGCTTTTGTAAATTTTCTTTTTCTTCTCCATCTCCTAACAACCAAAGTTCTTTGTCTATCCCGCTAACAGCATATGCTTTTAATAAATAATCATAATTTTTATTTTTTTCTAATCTTCCTACACCTAAAATATAATTACCTTTTATATTAAATTTATTAGATTTATTTTTAATCTCCTCAAAATCAAAAGCATTAGGAATAATAAAATATTGAGCGTTTATATTAAACTTTTTTATAAAACTCTCTTTGGAACAGTTATTAAATAAAACTATTTTTTTATCGGTAAAAATTTTCTTAAATTTACTCTTTTGTTTAAAATGAAACCATTTAAATTTATTTTGCAAAATTCTACCCTGATGAATAACATATAAATCATTAAGGGGTTTATTCTTTGAAAAAGAAGATAAAAGAAAACTTGTACGAAGATTATTAGCAATAACCAAATCAAAGTTAAATTTTTTAAATTTATCATTAAAAATTTTTATTTGTTCTTTTTTTATATCTGTATTAATCGGATGTATATATTCATTTTCTTTTATATTGGTTTTCCCAACAGGAAAAAGATGAACTTCTATTCCTTTTTTTTCAAAAAACTTTTTTAAATGCTTTATAGCAACATTAACACCTCCAGGAGATTCTAAATTTGGTCCAAGCATAGCTACTTTTTTCATTTTTTCCTCTTTAAGTTATAATTCTATATAAAAAAGGTTTATATGGATATATTATTTATAGCTCACAATAATCACCAAGAAAAATATTTTAATATTCTAGCAGAAAATCTTCCTTTTTCTTCAAAAGTAATAAGGGCTAAATTTTCATTTTGCAATGCCCCAAAGATTGATTTAAGTAAAAAGTTTGAAGAATTACACAACAAATATTCGGGTTTAAGGCTTAATCTTTATAAAAAGTACCTTCAAATGGAAAGCCGTTTGATTTACTGTGAATACAAAAAAATAATAGAAAAATATAACCCCAAACTCATAGGTATCTGGAACGGAATAAAATACCCTCAGTTTATTATCAACGAATTCAATGTAAAAAAAATCTATTTTGAAAACGGCTTTTTACCGGATACCACCCAGGCCGACTGTAAAGGAGTAAACGCTCTAAATTCTGTCCCAAGGGATAAAAGCTTTTATGAAAATCTTGAATATTATAAAAAGCCTCTGCCAAAAGAGCTGATTCCCCGCGCGCCCGTTAAAAAGCTTGAAGGTAATGAGCTTGATTTAAATAGAAAATACATCTTTATTCCTCTTCAGGTAAATTATGACTCTCAAATTATCTATTTTTCTCCTTGGATAAAATCAATGCAGCAATTTTTTGAAATTATTAATTCAATTGCCAATGAGTTTGATTTTGATTTTATATTCAAAGCACACCCGAGTGACAGGGTTACAAGCTACGAAAATTTAATAAAAAAAGCTCAAAAAAACGTTCATTTTGCCACAAACCCTACAAGAGAGCTTATTAAAAACGCCGAGGCTATTGTTACTATTAATTCAAGCGCAGGAATTGAGAGTTTACTTTTCAATAAAAAAGTTATTACTCTTGGAGAAGCCTTTTATAATATTGACGGAATCGTAAAACACGCCGATAATACTCAAGAGCTTACAAAGATTTTAAAAAGCCTTGATTCCTGGGAAATTGACGAAAAACTTATTAAAAATTTCCTTGGGTATTTATATTACGAATATCTTATTCCAACATCATGGAAAAACCCCGATAAAAAACACTTTGAAAAACTAACAGATAGGATAGCTCAATGCTTACGATGACAATTTTGGTAAAAAACGAAATAGACATAATAGAAAAAAATATCCGTTTTCACTCAAAAATGGGCGTTGATAACTTTGTAGTAATGGATAATAATTCCACCGACGGCACAAGAGAAGTTTTAGAAGAGTTAAAAAAAGAATTTGAAATCACAATAATAGAAGAAAAAGGCACATACAATCAGGCTAAATGGATGACAAAATTAACCCACATCGCCAGAAAAAAATATAATCCTTCCTGGCTTATCCCAAACGACGCAGATGAATTTTGGTATAGTGAAACAAATCTAAAAGAAACCCTAAAAAATCAAAAAAAAGCTGTTTTAACGGTCGATAGGTTCAATTTTCTGCTTTACGAAGGGCTTAATAACTGGTGGGAGAGTGAGATTAGGGTTGAAAACCCGGTATTTTACAGAAAAAACACCCAGCTTGGCAGCGAAAATATCTCCATAATCCTAACTAAAATATCCCCCAAAGTCATTATAAAACCAAAAGGGCTTTTATGGATAAGAGGCGGAAATCATAAGGCGTTACATTTACTTGATTTCAGGGATTACTTCAGACATTATGATAAAATAAAAAGATTTGAAAAAATAAAAGTTTTTCACTATCCTATAAGAAGTTACGAACAATTCAAAAAAAATATAGAAAATAGAAAAAAACTTCTTGAAAAAGGCGCGAAAATGGGGCCTCATTATAAAAGATGGGTAAAATTATTAAATGAAGGAAAACTCGAAGAAGAGTTTTATAAAAATTTGGTATTTAAACAAAACGAAATAGACGTACTTAAAAAATACGGAATAGTAACGGATGAAAAGGCAATGAATGTTTTACAGCACCTCAATCAGACTCATAAATAGACGCGCAAAAAACTACAAAAAATACCGCCCTATAGCTTATGTGCCAAATTTTGCAAAAAAAATCATTCCTCTTATAG
>Ga0256837_1002398_pt1 | contig 11654 bp, 12 predicted proteins | sample 4562384metaG_FD_185976 | JGI IMG/M metagenome (GOLD analysis project Ga0256837, IMG submission 185976) | Hydrothermal vent microbial communities from Guaymas Basin, Mexico - 4561-384 | ecosystem: Environmental > Aquatic > Marine > Hydrothermal vents | place: Mexico: Guaymas Basin | collected... | reverse complement strand
CCTATTTTCATAGTATCATCTCCGCCACCTATATGAAGTCCACTTAGCAGCTCTATTTGCCCTTTTATATTTACTATTTTCATTTTAGTTTCTCCCCTCTAAGCTTTTATGAAATCCTATTACTGCCTCAAAAAACAGTTTAAAAACATTTAAGTCATCTTTCGTATTTACCTGATTTATACAGCTATTCATCATCTCTACAAATGCTTTATTAATTAACTTACCGCCACCACTATTTCTGCTACTAGCATAAGCAACTTTAGAGTTTAGCATTTTGACAAATGGTAGTATTTCACTTGTAAAATCATCATTATTCTTTGCATCTTGTTGCAGTTTTAAAACTTGGTCAAAAAACTTTCGTATCTGAGTATTTTGAACACCACCTCTACCTACACCGATATCTTCTGCAATTTTTTTAGCTGTTTTGTTCAATAACTCAGGGTCTTTTTTATAGTCTAACTCAATCATACGACTCTCCTTTTATATACAATTTCACTAAGATACATTTTTGTTTCCTTAGGTTTGTTTTCTATCATCTCATTAAGATTTTTTAATAACTTTTGATTTTCTTCACTCTTCATATCTACATTTCTGTAAAAAGTGTAGTTGATTTTTGATTTCCACATAGTATTTTTTATATCTTCATTGACTTTTTTACTCATGTTTGTAAGTTCTAAAAGTCTATACAGCATTGCAGTATTGTCATTAAAAACTTTTAGTTGCTCTTTGAGTTTGTTATCTTGAAGATATGAGTCCCATTTAACAGTTTCACCAAATAGTGTTATAGCATCTTTACCATCTGCCTCTTTTGCTTTTTCTAGTAGTTTCTCTGTATATTCTGCTAATCTATTTATAGGATATGATGGTTTTGCAATTGCAATACCAAATGATATTGTCAATTTATTTGATTTAACAAAGTTTTTAAACTCATACTGAATCTCTTTTGCAAGTTCTAAGACTTGATCCCATGCTCCAAGTAAAAACAGATCATCTCCACCTGCAAAAACAGTATAGGTATCTCTATATTTTTTTCTCATAAGTTTTGGAATGTAGAGAGAAAAAAAGTTATCCATTGTATTTGAGAAATGATCAAAGTTTTCAAAACTCTCTGTAGCATTACTATTTTTGAGAAAATCACCCATACTGTCAACATCAGCTTTTAGTATAGCTAGAGATTTTATACCTGTTTCTAATTCTTTACATGAGGCTTTTGCCAAATCACTAAAATCTACCGGTTCATCATTGTCTTTTTTAATATATGATTTAATCTTACTATCTAAGTTAATATCTATATTAAAACCATCAAAGCTAAAACCAAGCTCACTTGAATCAATTTTTTGCTTATCTTTTTTGACTAACAACTCTCCTAGTTTAACAAAAGAGTTACAAGTTGAGCAATTATTTTTTCCTTTTCTAATATTACAAATTTTACATAAATTCTCATTATTGATATCTTCATCATAACTCATGATAAAATTATCATTTTCAACTAATGAAAACTTTTGAAACTTTTTCAATTCAATCTTATCCGCAATCTGTTTTCTAAGCTTTTTATATGCATCTTTATTTTGAAAACTCTCTTTTGTGCAATCGATACTAACTATACTCATACCAGAGAGTCCAAAAAAGTTTTTTATAAAAAACTTATCAATATTTTCTTGAATATTGTCTAAAATATTTTCATGTTTTTTAGGTGCAATAATTTCAAATTTTCCTGCATTAGCAGAGATAATTTGTTTATCATTAATACTAAACTTTTCACAAATATATTTTGCTATATACTCTGTAAATATCTGTATATAAGCTGATTTTGCTCTTAATACTTTAGCTGCATTTGTGGTTGTTAAGCTTTCAAAGATAAATTTTTGTATACCATAAAAATCACCAGCAATTAAAATCATATCTTCATCTATAAGATAATTGGCACTGCCTTTGCTCTGGTAAATATATTCGTGATATTTTTCATTAAAATATTTACTCATCTAATCCCTCCACTTTTATTTTGCCCAATCCAAAAACAGTCTGTTTTCCAACTCCTATAAGCTCACCAAGTTTTAAAACATGAAAAGCTTTGTCATTCATCCCTGTTATCTCTATTTCTCCCATTAGTCCTCCCATGTTCATAGTTGTTTTTTGACGGTTACTCATTCTGGTAAGTTCTTTAAAATTTAAATCTTTTTTTACTATTTTACCCTCAATTTCATAGGGAAACTTTTTAGGCTTTTGCCCTATGAGTTGCATTTGCCGTTGATAGATAGAATTTACTAAATCTTTAAGCTCCAGCTCCTCTTTTCGTATAAACTGATTGTGTTTTTTCATTCTTAAAGGTGTAAGGAATTGTAGTTTAATATCTTGATGTATTTTGTCTATTTGAAAAGTTTTAATACTTTCTTTTGGAATCTCTATTTTATGGTTTTTATTTATATGCTTATCATTTATATATATATCAAAATTTTGGTAAGTTTTTCTATCTTTACCTAAACCATTTTTACTTACCATCATATGAAGTGCTGATATTACATATGGTAGTTTTTTAGTAGCATCAGCAAAGAGGTATATATCAAAATCATAATATGGTCTAGCAAGTTTAAAATCAAGTCTATATTTCAGAGGTCTGTTTTTTTGCTCATAAAACTCCCAATATAAACAGTTATCTTTTGCAAAACAATCTTTACATTGATAACTTGGATTTATACAGGTAACCTTTTTTAGTGCATAACCAAAAGCTCCACGAATCTGTGAACCTATAAAAAAAGGCACATCTTCACCTGTTTTTATAAGGACAGATATTTTTGTGTATATCATTGAAAACCTTTCTAAATTTATAGATTGTATCTACTATGATATAAAGAGTTTATTAAGGATATTTCTAAAAGATATTTTACTAGACAAAATATGTCTATAAATAATCATATAATTCTTAAAATAATAAGGAGTCAGACATGCTTTATGAAGTAAAAAAAACTTTGAAATAGAAGTTAATAAATATGCAAGAAAAAATATCCAAGGTAATGGGTGACATTGATGACATAGAATCATTTTTAAATTATCTACCATCAAAATTTATATATATTTCTGATGAAGAGGATGAAATCTATGGGATATATGATTGTAACAGCTATCTGCTTACAAAAGAAGATGGTGACATAATAGGGCAACTCACACCAGAAAGAATGATTGAATTACTTCAAAATGGAAGATTAAGTGCTAGAATTTAATTTGTAGACAATATTTGTCCATATAAATAACTACAATACCCTATCCAATTAGGAAGAAAATGAAAAATAAAGGAATGAAATGGGAGCAATAATATCAGCGAAATGTAAATGTGGATTTAAGATACATAGTATGTATCTTGGTGGTGGAATGAATAATTACTTAGTCTCAAGTAAATTTCCAAACTATTGTAAGAGTTGTAAAACTTTATTTATTGCAAATATGTATGATGAACAAATAGTTTGTAGTAATTGTAATAGTAATGATACTGTTACATACAGTCATCCTAGTGTTGTTAAGATACTTGATCAATCTAAACTTATGGATTGGCGTGGGGGACATAAAAAACATGGAAAATTAGTACTCTACCCAAGAAATAATTTATGTCCCAGTTGTGATACTTTTTCACTTGAATTTACTTCCGTCGGTAGATGGGATTAAAGAAAATTAATTTTGAAGGACAAAGAAATGAATAAACAAGAATTAAAAATAAGCTTGTAAAAGTAAACAAAATCCTCAAATCTATAAAAATAGTAATGGAAATAAATAGATGAAAAATTTATCTGACTTACGAAATATTGAACAAGCTGTTTTAAGTTACTTAAGATTGACAAATGATAATTTTCAGACAATAAAAGAACAACTCACTGAAGATTGTTTTATATTTTTAGCACATAGGGAAATTTTTGGTCTTATTTCCGAGCAAGATACAAATAAATTGTTTCATTCAGATAAACAACTTAATATATTTGCAAATACTATGGATAAATATTCAGTAGTTAAAAAAGCTGCTGTTATTAATGCTTTATCACAAGCTCCCAGTATAGATATTAAACAAGATATTAAAACACTTTATCAAGAATTTCTAAAACGAAAAGTAGCATTGAGAAGTGGTGCAATGAAAAAGAGGGGAAGTATTGAAACAAAACATGGATTAGTGTGGTTTGAGTTTGCTGATGATCGACTTATATTAGTAGAGAGTACAGATATCTCAAATTTACCAATAGAGTTACACGATAACTTTAACGATACATTGCATGCCATTAGCTCTTTAGATTTGAAAAGTGATGATAATGAATTAAAAGTTATTTTTTACGGGGACAATAAGAATCCAGAAGGAATAGAGTCTTTCCATCTGAAAAAAAATAAAATCGAATTACAATGGCTCGAAGTTTTATATAAGTGGGCTGATAAAAATGATTTGGACCAAACTGTTTTTCCACGAAACAGATACAAATTACAAAGTATGACTGAGCTTGACCTTTCAGAACAAGGTTTAACTAAATTACCAAAAGAGATAGGAAAATTAGACAAACTAGATACTCTTATATTTAACAACAATAAGATACAAGAGCTTCCAAATAATTTTTCTAAGCTAAAAAGCATAATAATTTCTAATAATCATAGGATAATAACTTTACCTAAATCTATTGTACAACTTAAACAGTTAGAACAATTAGAAATTGAAAACACTCAAATTTCAGAAATTCCTATAAAACTTTTAACAACTACTACTTTAAATAAACTCTCTGTCAACGATAATTTGCTACAATTTTTGATAGAAAATATTAATTATCTTGATGTTGATAAGTGCCAGATTATAATAAATCTTTCAGCTAGTAATTTTAAAAGTTCTTTACCGATACTTAAAGATCAAATCTTAAAATTGATACAAAAGTGTATATGGACGAGAAAGACAAAAAAACGAATGGTTGTGTGCTTTTATCTAAAAATGAAAAAAAGGATTAAAATTATGAAAATACCAACAGATGAATTATTCGAGAGTCTAAAATTGGGATATGTTGATTATAAGGAGAGTCTTACCTCTGGTGCAAGTGAAGTTGACTTAGCATATATTATGGGGTTTTGTAGAAGTATTGAACAGATGTTAAATGTTTATGGTAATGTTTCAGATGAGACTATCTCAAAAATTAAAAGGCCAATAATAGGAGATCGTTCTTTTCACTTAGGAGAGAAAAAAAGCTTAAAAGATATTGATTATGAAGTACCTACCTTTCTAAGACAAAAATAAATAACTTCACTATAGAGTTGGCTAAAGAGGTGGTTCAAGTTTTAAATTGTAACTTTTTTTATTTTTTAGTGCAAAGTTTTAGAGTTCGTTTGAAACCTTTTCAAATATTAAAACAATAAACAGTGACTTAAATAATAAAAGATTTCAATAAATACTCTTTTAGACAAAATATGTCCAATGTTGTTGTGTATAATTATATCAAGCAAAACATATTACCTTATCGTTTGATTTGGTAGGCTTCTTTTTTAAGAGGTATAAATAAATATTTAGTGCATTGCACTTAATAAGCTTAATATTTATTATTAGGTATAGAATAAAAAACATTATATGTTTTGCCCATAAAATGGAGATTAAATGAAATTTAAAAAGTATTTAAAAAGAAAAGCACTTCATAAGCTGTTTGAAAAAAAATTAAAAAACAGTGAGATTATAGGGACTGATGGGGTCTCTACAAGACAGTTTTTAAGCATCATAAATGATGAGATAAATATCATAAAAAGAAAAATTAAAAATCATACATATAAATTTTCTCCATATAAAGAACAACTCATACTAAAAGGTAAAGATTCAAACCCTAGAATGATATCTATACCAACTAACAGAGATAGATTGACTCTTAGCTCTTTGCAAAAATTTTTAAGCGATAAATTTAAAGATAGTTTATCTAATGATAATGTAAACACAAAAGTTGCAGAGATTATAAAAACTATAGAACTGCAACAGTATGAAAGTTTCATAAAAGTAGATATTGAAAACTTTTTTCCAAATATTGACCATGTAATTTTGCTTGAAAAGATAGAAAAACACATAGATGATGTAGAAGCGATCTATGTCATAAACAAAGCCATAAAACAAGTAACTATCTCCAAAGGGAGAAGAAAAAACAAACAAAACGAGACAAATAACAAAGGTGTTCCACAAGGTTTGTCCATCTCTAATATTTTATCTAAAATATATTTAAGCGATTTAGATAAAAAGTTTTCTACAAAAAGCAACTTAAAATATTTTAGATATGTTGATGATATTTTAATATTTTGCAATAAAGATGATGTAGAGAAGATAATCTTTGAGATACGTGAACAAATGAGAATGTTACAATTAACTATGCATGAGATAAAAGATAATAGTGAAAAATCAACTGTTGGCTCACTCAAAGAAGATAAATTCCAATACCTGGGATTTGAATTTTTTAAAGATAAAATCTCTGTAAGAGAAAGCTCAATAGATAGATTAAGGGAGAGAATTGTTGGTGTATTTTGCAAAAATGTAAAAAAAGATGATTCTACACTCTACAAAGAGTTAAATCTAAAGATATCAGGCTGTGTGTATAACAATAAACAATATGGCTGGATATATTTTTTCAGACAAATAAATGACCTTACTTTACTCTACTCATTAGATGAATTTGTAAAAAAACTATTTAAAAAATTTCACAGAGAGTATGATGAGAAAAAAATTAAAAAATTTACAAAAACATACTATTTTTTAAAAAGTTATAATATAAAAAAGTTACACTCAAAAAGTTACATTCCAAACTTTACTAAAGAAGAGAAACTTAAAAAAATAATTCAAATAAATATGAAAAAAATAGTACTTAATTTTCCAGAAAGTATGAAAAATATATCACTTGATTCTCCACAAAAGATTGAAATAAAAAATAGTTCACTTAGTCTTACAAAAAGTATGAAAAAGGCAATAGTAGATTTAAAAAATGATGTTGAGTATTATTGAAAATGTAGTTTATAGACATAATATGTATATAATGTAGTATATAATTTTGTCATAAATATATAAATAAAAGGAAAGATGTGGAAGTCATTATAGGTTTTATTGTAGTTGTATTTATAATCAGTATTGTTACATCTGTTGTTGAATCAAAAATAGATACAAATAAGAATGATAAAACTGTCGATATTTTTACCCCTGAAATAATTGATAGAGAAAATGAATCTACAACAACAACTAATAACTTTTACATACAACAAAATATCTATATTCAACAAAACAACAATTACACTTCATCTGAAGAACATAAAGACCATTCTGAAAGTGTGTGGAGAAAGATGGGATATAGAGTAAAATATGGACAAGAATATGCATATAAAATGTATGGTAGAGAGATATTTACTCCAGATCAAGTAGTTAAAATTGATTCAAACTATGAGCAATTATCATTAGAATCTGGGCTTACAAAAAATCAAAAAAAAGTAAAACAGTTAGGTTATGCATTGGTCAACAAATATAAATCGAAAAGGAAAGCGAAAGATATTTTAGTGGAACATTACGATTTTGATGAGAAGACTGCAAAATTTGCAGCAGGGTATCGTGGGTATGAAAATTGGTAAAAATGATTAAAAAGACACAATATGTCAATGATTAGTCATATAATAAAAAAATAAAGGGGGAAAATGGAACAAAAGAATTTAAAAAGATATCTGTTCCTATTTTAACTTTTAAATAAGAATGTTGTATTAAGTGGTTTGTTTTTGTAGGGACATTATATTTTATAGACTTATTTTGTCTGTAACTTATCCTTTATAGATTGAAGTCCATCTATCGAACCAAGTTCTTTTTGAAGTTTTCTCTTTTTGATTTTTTGATTTTTAATCTTAGATATTATATCTTTAAGTAATATAAACCATTTTTTAATCTCTTTTGAATCTACAGGTATGTAATCAGGATTTGAGTGTATATAATAATTTCTAGCCTTATTTAATTTTTTTAATTCTACATTATTTATTTTATTTCCTGATTTTTTAATGATATAGGTTATTTGCTTAGGTAAAGAGTTTATCCCTTGTTCTGTAATCATACAACCAAGATAATAGTATTCTTTTGTTCCATTGTTGTAATATTCATCTATAAATATACTTTGCAAAGCATCTAAACATGTTGCAAGTGAAACAAGTGCATAATTAAATTTATTTTCTTTTTCTGTATTTAAAATATCAAAAATATATTCAGATTCTTTTATTAATTTTGCTAAGTTATCTTTATATCTCTCTGTGTTAGCGATATATTGATTAAATGGGTCTTGAAGTAACTTAGACTCAATTTGCTTCTTTTCACTCCAAATCTCTTTAAGATACTTATTCTCAAAACCTTTATTAACCAAGTTAATTAATGTATTAATATTACTTTGAGTAGTCAAATTATAGTTTTTAGGGTGCTCTTTTTTTACATAACCTAAGATACTACTATCATAATTATATAGTTCATCTAATAAAAGGCTATTGTTAGATGCAGTGAAAATTATGACTTGAATACCAGGATTTATCTCTTTAATTTTATCAAAAATCTGAATACCTGTAAAATCTGCCAATACTATTTTTTTTGAAAAATCATCTTCATGTAGTCGTATATCTAAAATAATTACATCTGGATCAAAACTAATAATATCTTCCATTATAAAACTGATAATTTCATCTTGTGTTTTATCTTTGTACACTTCCTCTACTGTTTTTAAATGACATTTTTCATTTTCTTTAAAGATATGTTCAAAGATACTTTTCCAGCCTTTTTCCCATTCATCATCAATATACAAGACTCTTCCATTTCCATTTAGTTGCTGTTTATATTTAAAAAATTGATTTTTTTGTATAGGAAATTTTGCTTGTAAATATTTAAAATATAACATTGATGATATAGTATCTTTAATTTTTATTATGTCAGGAGTATTTACATCTAAGTACTCAGCCCATCTATACATACTCCATTCATTTGCAATACTATGATGAGATAAGTAATCTTTTGGTTGTTCAACTTTTATATGATTTAGAAATTCACTATATTCATCTTCTGTAAGATTTTTAAACTCTTTTTGAGTTATCTCTTTAATGGCATCTTTTGAGTTTTTTACAATAAATATATTTTTAGTAAAAAGTATGTTTGCCATGGGTTCTAGTTTATTTAAAGTATGGCTATTCAAATCACTAATTATGACTATTGGTAAGTATCTTTTATCTCCAAGTTCTTGTGATAATCGTATATAATAAGCTACTCTTAGTCCATATAGTTCTAAGTAGTTTGAGGATAAATTGTCTTTTATGAAGATGATTTCTACATCTGATTTTTTTATATCAGAAATAATTTTAGTAGAAATAATTTTATCTACATCTTCTAATGGTGGGAACCCTATATGTGATTCAAAAATATTTTTATATGCTATATTATTGTTATGTATTAGTAATTTATTCATAGATTATACTTTCTTGTATATAGGAGTATATAGATTTTTTTAATTTTATAATTTCTTCTCTTATTATCTCATCATCTTTAATTTCTAAATCATAAGAAAAATCAATAGTTTCAAGTAAATGTATATCCAAATTTTCTTCTACTTCATCTTCATAAAATTCTTTATCATTATTTATTTGTAAAAAATAACTAATTTGTTCTAAAACATTCAAAGCTATATTTAACTTCCATCTTTTACCATATAAAAGCATTAATATATTTTCATTACCATCTTTATAAGCATCTAAGAATAACTCCAAATTTTTACTATAAAATACTTTTGAGTTCATAAGTATAAGTTCATAATCAGATTTTTTATAATAGTTTTCATCTATCCCACCAGAGAAAAACACCAATGGTATTTTGGCTTTTTTACATCCGTTTTTTAATTTTTCTATTATGGAAGTATTAGCATCTTCAAAAGCTGATTTATGAGAAATAATCATTGAATATTTTTCAAACACAAAACTATCATCTTTTAATTTTAAAGCAATATCATAGTAAAAGTCATCTATAGCATTATCTACAATATCAGTATATTTAGATATATCTATCTCTGTTTCTTTTATAAAAAGTTGTTGCCTTTTAGTTCTGTCTTCTATTAGTAGTATCTTTTTCACTTATTGCCTTAGTAGGTTAGTTAGATTTTGCTTTTTTAAAGTTCTGTATATATCAAAATCACTATCTATGCTTATAATGTTTTTTATAGATTCTTTATTAGCTATATACATAAGTGTTGCATCTGCCAAATCCATCGGAATATCAAGATATTTTTCCATCATAACTCTTATATCTTTTATATCTTCTTGGGTTATATTATATATTTTTATCCCACCTACTTCTATCCACTTTAAAAAATCTATCTGTACTTTAAGATTAAAATCAAGCATATGAGATGCTTCTGTTGTAACAGCCAAGGATGTTACCAACTGACCATTAAATGACTTTAAAAAATTTAACACTGACATATGATATTTATCACTACTATCAAACAAAGCTATGATAGGTCCACTATCAATGAGAGTTTTTTGCATGTAACTTTTCTTTTAGTCTTTGTTTATAAGTTGTAGATAAGTCATTTTTACCACTACTATACTTACCAAACAGATCAACACCCAATTCATAAGGTGTTTTTTGTTTTGATTCTTTATCTAATAAATCAAAATAATAAAGAAGAGAATCTTTTATAATCTGACTTTTTGGAATATGTTTTTCATGTGATATAAAATTTAGTTGATTTTCCAGTGTTTCACCAAGTCTTACAGATACCATTTTTGAATCCTTCTTTGAGTGTATTACAAATTGTATCACATTGTTATTTGTAAAATCTTAAAATATGAGTAAAACCTAATGGTTTGTTTTTCAACTCTTCTATATCTTTTAGATTATTGCTCTTAAGATAATTAATTTTATACCCTTTATCCTCAAAGCTATCCTCTATACTCCAGTCACATAGATTTGTTAAATTTTCTTTTATAGCTAAAAAATCGCCATCATTTACTTCATCTAGCATCTCTTTTGCACTTCGATTTGATGTTGAATTTATATGTGTTATATGTACTTCTACAACTCCATCTTGAGGTTTTTTTAGATTTATATCTACTGTATTGCTATTTTCTTTATATTCAACTGCTAAATTAAAGATAATACTCAAAGCATTTTCAAATTTTTCCTTATCTGTGTAAAAATCTACTCCACCAAGTGCTTTTGATATTTTAAATTTTATATTATCCTTTTTATAATGTTTTCTAAAAGTAGAAAAGATATTTTTTAGCATATCATTTTCATTTCTTACTTCTATCTCTTTTTTAAACTGATATATGATCTCTTTAAAAGTTGTAAGTGTTTCACCATTGTTTAGTTCAATCTGATTTTTAAGTATAAAATTAAATGGTGTATTTTTTTTATCTTTGTCGCACCACTCTTTTAAATCTGTAAGATTTGACCAACCTATATCTAAACCACTGTTTTTACACCAAACTTTTTTCTCTTTTGCAAAGATAAAAGCTTCTATCTTTTTATATAAATTTGGAGACAACTTTTGTAGTTCATGTTTTATATTATCCCACTGAGTTTGAACATTTTGTATAAACTCATCAAAAGTCATACTAGCACAAGGTTCACAACTTCCTTCCCAAGCATGTGTAGTACATTTTATAGGAGTATCTAT
>Ga0256837_1002397_pt1 | contig 11655 bp, 12 predicted proteins | sample 4562384metaG_FD_185976 | JGI IMG/M metagenome (GOLD analysis project Ga0256837, IMG submission 185976) | Hydrothermal vent microbial communities from Guaymas Basin, Mexico - 4561-384 | ecosystem: Environmental > Aquatic > Marine > Hydrothermal vents | place: Mexico: Guaymas Basin | collected... | reverse complement strand
AAGTTGATTCATGATGCGACTTATCCTCTATATCTGTTTCTATCTCTTGTGAAATAGAACCTTTAGCACGAAGAAGAGCTATCTTTTCTTGTGTTGCAACATTACCAATGTCTGCTGCACACCCTATTGCACCTACATATTTACCATGCATAGAAGGATCTGTAAGCCATAAAGGCTCTTGGGCATTAAGTTGTGTTAAAAGTAGTCCTAAAAGGGCATAGTTTCTCATAGTTTCTCTCTTACTAATCGAATTGTATTTACATCAGGATAGCTATCTCTAAGAATACGTGGTTTAAGTGAGTTTACCATACTTCCATATGTTCTGTACCAACCACTCGGATTTGTACAGTACTCGTAACTGTTTCCACATAAATCATAGAGGTTAAGTGAATTTGATTTCTTAAAGGCTACATTTTTTATACGATAATCATGTCTATCACTTCTAAGGAATGTAAATTCATTATAGTTTGATTTATTACCCCAACAATATTTCTGTTTTCCACCACATGTTGCAAAAAAGAGTGCCTCTTTACAAGTAAAAAATCTGTATTTATATTTAGTTGATTTTTTATTAATTTTTTTTAGAAAATTATCAAGAAGTGTAAGTGATAAACAGTTAACAGGTTTGTTAGGGCCTTTTGTACTTTCACAATATTTATCTTTTTTTGCTCTTGGGTATATTTTAGAAAAGATTTTATTTGTTAACTCTGTTTGAGCAACTTCAATAATACCATCATCTGATTTAAGCTGAATAAATTTCATACCATATAATGTATCTCTACTAAATCCAGCAAAGTATTGTGAACAGAGATTTGACTCTTCAAATGAAACAGTTATTTTAAAGTGTAGACCCAATCTGTTAGACTCTTTTATGTAGGGTGTCGCTATAACAGTTTGAACTACAGGTATAAACTTTGATGCCATTGTATTTTTGCTGTAGTTATTACCACTAATCATCTCTGTATTCTCTAGTGAGCTAACTTGTGTATCTCTTCTTAGATACTTCTCAACTTTTCTATAAGCACCTGTTACTAAGTACTCAAAGTCATCATCTCTTGCAAGATCTATATTATATGTGTATATTTTCTTTTTTTTGAAAGATGAGTATGAATTAAGCTTTTTACTGATAGTTTGATCAAGACAGCCTAATGTATTACACTCTGGATATGCATCAAAAAGAGACTTTGCAAGTTTATTGTATTTTAAAATTTTATTAGAAATTTTATTTATACTTTGAGAAACATCTACAGAGTAACTCTTTGTATATTGAGAGATAAACTCATCTATTTTCTGTTTATCCTCAGGATCTAAAGCAAACTTTATATTAGAATTATTACTACTATCTTTCTCCTCTATCTCTGCAAATTCAGTTGTTATGTTTTTGTTTTTTGTTGTAAAATCATTTGAAACTTTGTTGTGATTTCGTTTTATCATTACAAAAGGGTAAAAGATAAAGCTTACTACACCTGTTCTTGTAGTTCTATCTTGTGTATATTTATAAGAGTTATCAAAGTTGTTTAAGTAGTTTGATTCTGTAGTCCCTAAAGTATAGTTCTTAGTAGAGCTAGTCATATGGTTGTTATGTAAAATTGTATTATCTTCAATATTGGAGATACCATACTTATTTAAGATATAAATAGATATCTTTTTTTGGAGACCCTCTAAAACATCATCACCTCTTAAGCCTAGATTATTAGGATACGATATCTTATATACAAAGCTAAATTCCTCTTTTTTTGTTTCATATTGCTTGAAAAATGCAGTACGCAGAGCATCTTTAATCTCGTTTTTGTGTGTATCTTTGGGAAGTGAAACAAGTAACATTTTAAGTTTTGCATACTCTTTGTGAGTCATATTTCTGTTTGAAGAGTTGTTGAAGTTATTTGTTGTTCTTTCATCAAATGTAGAGTAAGGAACTTTTCTCTCTCTAATAATTTTATTGATATTTTCATCTAAGTTGAGTTTATGAGATATCTCAGAGTATTTGTCACTATTGATTTGAACTTCTAATGCCTGAGCATTAAAAGCTAAAAGTAAAACGGCAAAAAAGAACTTAGTCATCGTCTTGACCTAATAAAAGTCTTTTATGTCTATTTTTATATTGAGTATCAAAGGCAGATAAATTAGCATTTTGTACTTCACTTTGAATCATTGAGAGAATAAATGGATCAACATTGTCAGCTTCAAAGTTTTTGCTATATTTAAAACTCATATAGTTTTCATCATTATCTTTCATAGGACCTGTTTCATATAGCATAGTGATATCTCTTTGCACAAATTTACGTTTGTTTGTAATCATAGCTAGTGAAAGGTTTAATGAGAACTTTTTATCTAGTAAGTAGATGTATGGTATATCTAATGCTAAATAAACAGCATTATTAACACTATCAAAATAGTAATCTTTTTTCTCAATCAGTAATTTATCTAAATGAACTCTTTTATCTGATGTTAAATCAATATGAAGAATACTTTTTACCTTAGTCTTCTTTTGACCTTTGAGGTTGATTTTGTACATTATTCTCACATGTGCATCCAAAAGAAGAGTAAGACTCTCATTTGTGTTTTTATCAATATCAAAATTCATATAAGCATTTTGTGCTTTTTCGAAGTCTAGTCTCTCTTGAACAATTTTATAATCATTTTCATTTAATCCATCGAGTTGTTTGTTTGTACTTCCACAACCACTACCTAGTAGAACAATTATTGAGACAATTAATATTTTAGTAAACATTTTTAACATTTAAAACTCCTAATTCATAGTTTAGTGTTAGTACATTACTGAGGATAGTTTTTGCTAACTCACTACCTAAACGAGGGTGAAAAGCTGTTGATTTAGCACTTCTGTCTTGAACTTTTTTATCTGCTACTATTACTTGTACAGATAAAAATTTTGAGCTCTTTTTATACTCTACAAGTGCTATAGAATCGTAGTTTTTAGATTGTGCATACTCAATTAGCTTCTCTGTACCTGAGTTACGATAAAGTTTTTTTATCTTTTTATCTTGATCTATAAAAACAGTAACACTATTGCTTCCTGCATAGTTGACATCCTGTTTTTTAAAGATGTTTTCAATATTTGATTTGAGTGAATCATTTAGATTGAGTTTATTGTTATTTATAATAACAATACCAAAGTTTTTAGCATAAACGGTAGTTATCAATAGTAGGCTTAAAAGTAGTAGTCGCATTATATCTCCTGTGCTAGTTCGAGTTTTTTGTTTTTAAGATGGTAAATAGTGTGTTTAAATCCACTCTCTTTCATGATGTGTGACGCTTCTGGCCAGTGTGTTACATAGAAAAATCCTATCTTCTCTTCTTTAAAGTAAGCGATAAGGCGTTTAAAGAGAATGACTTTTGTTTTATCTGGAAAGGAGCGTAACATCTCATCGCCAAAAAAAAATTTTGTCTGAAGAAGAAGAGTAGATGCTAAAACAATAATCTCTTTTTGACCATTTGATAGAGCATTAACGGACTCTTTTTCTATAAGTGTCCCTAGGTCAATATTTTCATCTTCCTCTTTGAAGTTAAGTATAGTCTCTGTTATTTCAACAAGTTTCTCTTCTGCATTTTTTACTTTACAGAGAGTTGCTGCTAGTAAAATGTTCTCTTTGATTGATAATTCACTGATAAAGGAGAAGTTAGAGAAGAGTACACTCATATAGTTTGCTCTTAGTTTATTAGCCTCTTTTAGTGAAGATATCTTTTCATTGTTCCAATAGACAGCACCTTTTGATGATGTAACAAGAGCAATTAAAACATTTAGTAGTGATGTCTTTCCAGAACCACTTCCTCCATAAAGAAGAGTAGCACTATTTTGTTCTATACAGAGGTTTACATCTTCATCAAAAAGATATTCATCATTAAAATACTGATTAACATTTCGTAGCTCTAATGTAGTTGTTTCGTTCATTATCTCCCCTTCGCTTTATTTATAATCTTTGTTTGAGCCTTTAGTTCATAAAGATAACTAGATATAATACTTAAAGCAAAAAACATTATAATATAATTATATTCAAAGTTTAATCTAATAAGATCAACATAGTAGAGATCAAATATATTATTTACTTCGTTTAGTAGTAGTAAAGTTATAATATAAGCAGCTGTAAATGATATAAATAAGATTACACTTAAGATAAAAGTTACAATTTTAAAATTAAATCCATGAAATATCAAGATACTAAAAGTCTCTTTGTACAACTTATAATTTCTTGTGATAAAAGAGTTTATCAACGCAAGCATAAGAATAAAGAGAATAAATAGTGTGATATAGATAGTGAGATTAATTTTTTTAGATGAGCTCTGTTTTACTGTATCAAAATCACTTCTATTGATTTTTATAGCATTGGTAAAAATCTGTTCATCTATAGTGTCATCTTTTGAAAAGATAAGTACTTTGTCATATGTAACACCTTTGAGTAGGGCACTATTTGCTATTAAAAGTTGTTTATAAAAAAGAGTTTTGTCATTTGTAATGTTAAGTGCTAGTTCATCTAAAACAGTAGTGGCACTATGAAAATCACTATGTAATGTTTTTATTGTAAAAGGAATTTTCTTATACTCAGTTAAAAAACTATATGATTCATGGTTAAGGAGTACTCTTTTTCTTGCTTTAGCAAATATGATTTTAAAAAGTGAGTTAAGCATTTTTGCATGTTCTTGTGTCTCTTTACTTAATGTAGTGCTTTTTGCTATAAAAAATTTGGAATACGCAAAATAGTTTAAAAATAGAGACTCTTCTAGATTGATTAAGTATGGATAGAGTAATTTATCACTGTTTATATCTGCTGTATACTCTAGTTTGGCATATGTTTTATTCTTTTTGAGTTTCATCTTGATTTTACTATCTTGAGTTATAAGATAAATCTCCTCTTTACGCTTACAGTGTGATAGTTTTTGAGTTTTAAATATCCAATCTTTTTGATGTTTTAACATTATATCGAGAATATTTACTTCTGCTCTCTCTCCATGACATTCAAAAGTGAATTTAGCCTTTTTGTTAATTTCAAAACTTAGTAGTGTGAAATTTTTAGGGAGGGATTTCTCTCCGTTTATATTTATGTATATAGATAAATCTTTATAATTTTTTGATTCTGCTAGTAGTAGATTTTTTTTAGAAATATTATTTTTCTGAAGAGTTTTATTTACATTCTCTAGTGTATCATCTACGACTATTATACTCTTTGGTAAAAGCATTGAGTTAGAATCTGAGTAATGAATAAAAATTTCTTTGTTTGTAAAAAGTGCAAAGAGTATAAAGAAGAGTGCTGTAAACATTATCAATGCACTCGTAAGATATGATATCTCATTTTTAAGTACTCTAAGCAAGAGGTGTGATCTGAGAGATTTAAACACGTGAAAGTCCATATGATTTTGAGTAGTAGAGTCTTTTTAGCCCTACATAGAGTGCAATAGCAGTTACAGTGAATGTTGCCCCTATAATGTAAACTAAAAACATATTGTTACTATAAGATTCTACATTCCAAAGAGAATGAGTGACATAGTTATTGATAGTGAATGCTAAAGCATAAGAGGAGAGTATCACTGTAATTAATGTTATATTTGAGATCAGTAGGTAAGAGATATATACAAACTTCAAACTTATAGCATAAAAGAAAGCATGTCTAGTGAGATGGGTTAAGTCATCTGCAAGTTCACGTGTAAAAAAGATAATAGAAGTGATACTTAAAATAGTAATTGCTAATGTCATCCATGAAAAGAAAAAGAGCATACTCTCTTTAAGTGCACGACTGACTAGTGATATATGATCGTCCCATGAGTATAAGATGTTAGAAAACTTTTTAGATAGCTCCTCTTTTAAGTCAGCTTCATTGTAATCAATTTTATTTGAATAAAATGATGCTTTATTAAAAAAGTTTTTTCGATAAAGTTTTTTTGCTACATCATTTTCAAAAAGGATCCATTTTGAATTATCATGAAGTTTAAACTCTTGAACATGAAATTTATATATTTTAGAATCAACATCAGATTTGATAAAGAGTACATCTTTAAAATTTTTATTACCTTTTAATAAAGTGTAGATTTTTTGTGATAAGTATATTGTGTCTCCATCACTAGATGGCTTTAGCATTTTTGGTATATGCTCTTTGTTAAAACTTCGTATACCTAATGAACCAAGTGTATAGTTATCTTTTTGATCAAATGAGATAGAGAAATTATCTATGTTTAATTCAAAAATTTCAGAATAGAGATCTAAACCAGAGACCTTATATGTTTCAAGTTTATTACTTTTAATAAGGTAGAGAGATGGATAAATAAGTTTTAACTCATCTATATAGTATGTGGTAAAAGTTTTGAAAAAAAGAAAAAAAAGCATTACTAAGAAGGTAGATATAAACATTATTATGAATATAGCTAACTGCTTTTTAGCAAAGATTATTCTTAAAACAAAACTATTAAAGTGCATTATTTACTAAGATAACTTGATATAGATTCATTAAGAGATTTCATACTCTTATCAGTTAAAAGACAAGTGTCAGCTGCATATTTATAAGTCACCTTTTTAGATACAGGTTTTTTACCTAGTGAATACTCTGTAAATGATACTGTAACATTACAGCTATGTTTACATCTTCGCATTAGTCTACGTACTTGATTTGTACTAAAGTCCATAACTAAAAGTTTTTCAAGATGATGCTTAAGCATTAAACTAGAAGAATTAGTTCTAAGTGCTATATGAAAGTTTTTTATCCTTTGTGCATATTTCTTTTCAGCTAAAAAAGGTCCTCTAATTTGATACATCTTAGAAGGATTTGTTTGTGAAAAGTTATATTGTGCAACAGCATTAATTACTGAATCATAAAGCAGTTCTGAAAACTCTTGTACAGAATCGATGTTGTAGTTAACATTTGCTGGAATAACAGCTATTTTTTTGAAATTATTAGCAAAAATTAGAGTTGAGAGTAGGAGAAGTAGTGTAAATATTTTCATTACCAGTTCTCTCCACTATCGTTCTCTTCTGCCGCAGGCATTGACTCTGAACTATCATTTTTAGTGTCATTATTTTGAGTTGATGAACTCGAATTTGAACTTGAACTTGAACTTGAACTTGAACTCGAATTTGAATATTGTCCACCGACACGTTGAAGACTTCCTAAAATATCTTTTAGTAACTCAATATAGTTTTTAATAAATAGAGATTGAAGTTGATCTGGATCATAATCTGGTGAATCAAATAGATCCTTGATATCTATTGTCATATTGTTAAAGTTTCTTGCACTACTTTGACTATCATATGCAAATACTGTATACCCAATTTTACTTATAGATTTTCTATGTTTAAAAATTTTATTCAGTGTTCTTTTACGGAACTTTGAATATAAAAGTATATCAACATGATTCTCTTTTGCTGTATTTTTTAAAAATTGAAGTGATTTGTTTTTGTAAAACTCTTCGATTGCTTCTCTATTTTCATCAGAAGGAATCATTAAAACATTGTTATATTTTACATCTTTATATATAACATCTCCACGAGGTATATTTAGATTGTTAACAACAGCTAAACCAGCTTTTGAGTAAGAGTAATAAGCTTCATCCATAAACTCTTCAAAGAAATCTTCGATATCTTCTCTCTCCATTCGTGTTGCATGTAGTTTCTTATAACTAGGATAATTTGGTGAGATGAAACCTATATCTCCTATGTGTACCGCATTTGCATTAACTACAAAAGCGATAGATATTAGTAAAAGTTTAGTAATTCTATTTACAGCCATTTTGAACCTTTTTTAAGTCACCTAGGTAGTCAAAACTTACACTATCTGCTCCATAGTGTATTTCAGTACCTAACGTTTTTAAATCTTTATAGTTTTTTGCTATAAATTTTGCAAGAATACCTTTCGTATCATCAGATGTACGTGTTGATTTGGCTGTAAGTTGACAAGCTCCATTTTTATATTTACTATGCATATGAGGTATTACATCTGAACATGCTTTGTTCTGAACAGCTTTTTTAGAGATATAGATTTTAAAAGCTTTTTTAGATTTTACAAACTCTAAATGATTTGAAAATTTATTTTCAGGGTATTTATTTTGCATCGCCTTAATCGCATATTTATAAATTAATTTATTGTCTACTTTTTTTAATGTTTTGAGTTTATATTTTAGAGAAACTACAGGGTTGTCACCAAAAGTACTTTTGATCTCTTCTACATCTGAAAGCTCATACTTGCCATATTTAGAATCTAACAGTTTTTCAAGTATATCTTCATAATCAGGATCATCACCCTCTTCAGGAGGAGCAAAATTTAAGAGTTTAGTCGCTGATATCTCTTTGTTTGTTGTTACCCAGTAGTAATCATCATCTTCAAGATCGTACTTCTTTTTGAGTAAATCCATTACATCATCAATAGGCACTTGAAATTGGTAAGAGTCTTTTTTGTTTTTTCCGTAACTCATTTTTCTATTATTTCTTGTGTATTTTTGAAGATATTTTTCTAGTTGTTTATCACTTATCTTTTTTGATACATGAAAAGTAGTAATATAGTTCTTGTTAAAAACATCATTTTCTACTGTTTGAGAAAGAATTTTTACATTGTACTTAGAGTACTGGTCAAGAACTTCATCCTTAAAAACTTTAAATGCGATCTCTTTATTTGAGATATTCACTTTTTTAGTTTTACCTATACCTGCAATTACAAAAGACCATTTCTTAGAGTATGATTCTACTTTTAGAGGTGCACCGTTGCTATAAACTCTTATGAGTTTTGCTTTACGCCCCACAATCCCTAAAACATCTGTTCGTGTTGAACAAGTTTTAGAACCTATTTTTAATCTTTCGTTCCCCTCTTTAGCAAAAGCAACTTTTATCAGCATTTTTTTATGAGGTTCATAGAGGTAAAAATCCCCTTTAGGTACTTTTTTTGTTTCATAGATAGAGAGCATAAGACTCTCAATAGTGTGAATAACTCTTTTTTCTAAAACATCACTTGGTAAATCATCTGGATTGTAAATAATCGCACTAGAGTCGATATCTTCCCCACTAATATCAGCCTCTTCTATATCATCTGCAGAGAGTTTACTAAGATCATAAATTATACGCTTGTCTAGAGTACCAACATTTAACTGTTTCAATGTAGGTTGTTTGTTTAGTTGTGTAAAACTAAACTCTTTTGTTGGTGCATAAAAAGGTATTTTATCTCTAGATGTGATATTGTAGTACTTAATATCAGTTTTTTTAGTTGTATTTGTAAAATACAAGATACCTTTAAAATCTTTGTTAATGTTAACAAAGTATTTCATCTCAGGTGGTGGTGTTTGAGCTTGAAGCCCAGCAAAAGTTAGCAAAAGTGTAGCAGCTATTTTTTTGATCATTATATCCCCTTATTTATAAAGTTTAAAGTTGAACTCTTCAGTAGTTCTGATTGTATCATTTGGTGTAAATGATCTGTCTTTCTTAAGTGTTTTTAATTCACCAACTAATAAATTTCCAAATTGAAAATTACTACCGCCGATATTTACAGCAAAGTTTTCAAGAGGAAGTCTTTTAGGTATTTTATTTCGTGCTGTTGTAACACTGTTTATAGCAGAAACAAGAGTTTTATTGTTCTGGTACTGTATAAATACATAAGGTGCAGGACTTAGTTGATGTTTGATCTCTATTCCTAAAGCAGTTCTGTCAAAATCAAACATTTCACTCTTGTTGTACTTTTTAATACTCACACCATATGGGCCAGGTATATAAGTTACACAGTGATACTCAAGGGCTATCTCTTTTCTTCGAGGTCTATATGTTTGAAAACTTTGTAATAACATCTCATAAGCATCACTATATTTTTTTGCAGAGTGAAGATTTTCTGCTTTTTTAAACTGTTGGTATGCAGTATAAGTTGCATTTTCTGATAGTTCACACTTTGCAAATAGGCTAGTAGAAATCAGAAACGGTAGTACTAAGAAATAGATAAATATTTTCACATTAAACACCTTATAATTAAAAATGTTAATTATAACGTAGACAAATTTAAACTACACTTTATTCAACTGTTTGTAAAAAGAGGATAGAATGCCATTTAAATTATTTAATTGGGATTTTTATGTATAAAATATTGTTAACTTTTTTCTTGATAGGTGCTTTACATGCCGAAATATATGATGGTGTGGCTATAGTTGTAAAGAACAAAGCGATTACTCTTTTAGATATTAAAACTGAAATGAAACTCTCCAAAGTAAGTAGCAAAAAAGCGATAGATATGCTCATTCGCCAAAAATTAGAAGCCATTGAGATAGATGAAAGAAAGATTAAAGTAAATAGTTCAGAAGTTTATGACGATATTAAAAAAATGGCAGCTAGAAATCATATGAATATTAGTGGTTTTTATGATGCTGTTCGTGAGGCAAATGGTCTTACATCTTCTGAATTTAAAGCAAAAATAAAACAGAAGTTATTAAGTCAGAAACTCTATCAGGCGATTGCATATACTGCTATGAGTCAGCCTAGTGAGATAGAAATTAAAGAGTACTACGAATTACATAAGAAAAATTATAAACACCCCGCATCATTTACTGTAATTATTTATGACTCTAAAGATAGAAATGCACTACAGACGAAAGTAGATAACCCAATGTTCTACTCTCCAAAAATTTTAACAAATGAGCAAGTGCTTCCTTATGAAAAAATTTCTCCAGAGCTTGCATCACTACTAGAGAGAACATCTGTGAACTCTTTTACTAAAGTTATTCCAAATGGTAAAGGTGGTTTTATGAGCTTTTATGTAAAGAGTGTAAAGTCAGCTAATGAAGCTGGACTAGAGAGTGTTAAACGCCAAATCATTAACTCCATTATGGCAGAAAAACGTGAACAGATTCTGAGTGATTATTTTGCTAGACTTCGTCATAATGCGGAAATAAATATTATAAGAGAAGTAAACTAAATGTTAAATGATAAAAATTTTATTAATATCGCATTTGAGTTAGCAAAGGCATCAAAGTGTGTCTCAAAGCAGGTTGGAGCAGTCATTGTTAAAGATGGACGGATTTTAAGTACTGGTTATAACGGAACACCTGCTGGTTATACAAACTGTTGTGACCATTGGAACGGTGAGTACACTCCAGAGCATCATGAGTGGAGTAAAACTTATGAGATTCATGCTGAGATGAATGCTATCATCTGGGCAGCTCGTGAGGGGATAAGCATAGAGGGTGGAACGATTTATGTGACACTTGAACCATGTAGTGAGTGTAGTAAAAACATAATAGCGAGTGGTATAAAGCGCATTGTTTATGCAAAACCTTACGAACACACTCACTCTGAAGTTATCTCGAAATTTATCAAAGATAACGGTGTGAGTATAGAGAAGTTAGGCCTTTAAAAACTCAGCAATTATAGAAGTAGGACGACCGATGATTGCCTTGTCTCCTTTTATGATAACTGGACGTTCTATAAGTTTTGGATTTTGAACCATCGCTTCTAAAAGTTTCTCCTCATCTGTTTCATCTTCAAGATGAAGCTCTTTATAGATATCCTCTTTAGTTCTCATCCACTCTCTTGCACTTTTAAAACCAAGCAGTTTTACTGTTTCTGAAAGCTCTTTAAGTGATGGTGACTCATCAAGATACTTTACAACTGTAACTTCTATCTTATTTTCATCTGCTATTGAGAGTGCTTCTCTTGATTTTGAACATCTAGGATTATGCCATATCGTT
>Ga0256837_1002396_pt1 | contig 11657 bp, 11 predicted proteins | sample 4562384metaG_FD_185976 | JGI IMG/M metagenome (GOLD analysis project Ga0256837, IMG submission 185976) | Hydrothermal vent microbial communities from Guaymas Basin, Mexico - 4561-384 | ecosystem: Environmental > Aquatic > Marine > Hydrothermal vents | place: Mexico: Guaymas Basin | collected... | reverse complement strand
GATTTTATGCTAAAATTTTGCAAATATTTTAAAGAGGGCATTTATGGAAGCAAAAGCGATAAAAACAAAAAAATATCTTTCTAAAGAGGATATAAAAAAACATCTCAGTAATGTTGAGTATATCATTATGGCTGCACCCGCACCTGAACATTTTAAAGATACACCTATCCACTTTACCATCTTTTTAAACACGCAAGATGAACTGCCACCAGAGATTCAAAAAGCGGTTTTGGATAAATTTAGAGATGAACACAAGATTAAAGAACCAGCAGAACTTATGAGTCAGCTTATGCCTGTAGGGTTTGCAATCAGCACATCACAAGACACTCCTATGCCTATGCTTTTAGTCAAACCAGAAGATCAACGCTCCATTCCATTTGAAGTGATGTTTGTGATGGATTTTTTGGCAGATTCAGATGAGTTTGATGAAGCAAAAATCAAACAACTTACAGGGTGGAGCTACTCTTACAATTAATTTTTTTAAAAATGTTACCAAATGCTACAAAAGTAGCATTTTAGATTACCTTTGTACTCTACAATACTCCTAGATTTAAACCAAACAATCTAAGGAGCAAACAATGAAAAAAATGATTTTATCAAGTGTACTGGCATCGCTTTTACTAACAACGGGTCTTTATGCAAAAAGTGATATTAAAACAGTAAAAGAGGTAAGCAACAACGCTGTTGTTAAAGGCAACCAAGATGCTCTGGCATCTCAAAAGCATCTTATCCAAGAGGCTATCAATTCTCTCGAATTTACTGCAAAAGCCTTACAAGACTTAAACAAAAATGATAAAAAAGCAGCACAGGCAAATATTGAAAAAGCACTTGGCAAACTTGAAGTGATCTTGAGTGCAAAAAATGCACCGAAACTTTTACCAATTGACAGTGCTGTAACTATGAAAGAATATATCGGAACAAAAGAAGATATCAAAAAAACTGTTGATGTGGTCAAGGATCTCCTTGATGACAATAAAGTTCAAGTTGCACGTGAACTGTTAAACTCACTTCAAAGTGAGATTGATATCACAGTTGTAAGTTTACCACTTATTACATACCCTGATGCACTTAAACTTGCAGCAAAATATATCCATGAAGACAAGATTACAGAAGCAAAACATGTCTTAGCGTTGGCACTCAATACGTTTGATACAACAGTAGAGGTAATTCCATTACCACTTTTAAAAGCGACAGAACTTATCAATGTATCTGCAAATCTTTCTAAAAACGGTAAAAAAGAGGAAGCTCTTAAATATCTAAACGCAGCAGAAGATGAGTTGGATGTTGCTGAGGCACTTGGTTATGTAAGCCATTCAGATACAACATACAAAGCATTACACGCAACGATTAAACATGTTCGTAAAGAGATCAAAGGGAAAAACAAAGCTGAAAAACTTTTCGATGAGTTAAAAGCAAAACTCAAAGATTTTAAAGCAAAAGTGTTTTCAGAGGAACAACCTAAAAAGAACTAATACTTCAATGAGATGAGGCTAAAGCCTCTATCTCATCTATCTCCTTGACAATATCACACGAAAGATTTTCATACCCTGTAGCAGTTATTAAGATATCATCTTCTATGCGGATTCCGATTCCTCTGTATTTTTTAGCAACGTTTGTATCATCATGAGCGATATAGAGAGCTGGCTCTATCGTTAAGACCATCCCCTCTTGAAGTGGTATCTCTTTGTTCTTTTCATCTTTATAAGGTGCTTCATCATGCACATCAAGTCCCATCCAATGCCCTATGCCATGTGGATAGTATTTTTTAAATAGCTCTTTTTTCATACACTTTTTCTTACCTGCTTGTATAATGCCGAGCTTCTTTAAAACCTGACACAAAAGCTCTTGCGATTTTTTTTGTAGTTGTGAGCGTAAAACTCCAGGTCGTATCATCTGTATAATCTGTTTTTGTACAGATAAAACACCATTATAAAGCTCTTTTTGAGGCTGTGTAAAAGAGCCATCAGATGGGATGGTACGGGTGATATCACTTGCATAGTATTGATACTCACACCCTGCATCTATTAAAATAAGCTGTTTTTTTTGAAGTTTGGCATCGTTGTTGATATAATGAAGCGTATTGGCATTATCTCCACACGCAACGATGGAGGTATATGCATCACTGTATGCTCCGTTTTTCTTAAAAACATACTCTATCTCAGCTTGAAGTTCATACTCATAGTTTAAGGATGAAGCTTTTTGCATCGCTTGATGGTGTGCCTCTTTGGTAATTGTCATTGCGTGTTTTATCAGTGCTATCTCTGCTGGTGATTTTATAAGTCGCATCTTTTGAACGATATGTGAAAGATTATAAATAGCAACAAACGACTTGGTATAGCGTTTAAGAACTTTTACCTTTGAGTACTCAAGGGAAAAATCGTAATACAAAGCTTTTTTGTTTTGCATCAACTCTTTGAGTTTGGCATTGAGTGTATCATACTCAAAAACATCATCTACTTGAAATCTTTTTTTAGCCTCTTTAACACCTAGACGTTTCCCGTTCCAAAGCTCCTCTTTGGGATCTTTTTTATGAACAAATAAAAAACTCTCAAATGATTTTTTCCCTTTAACAATCACTAAAGCACTCGAATCCTCTCTAAAACCACTCAAATAGTAAAAATTACTGTTTTGTCTATAGGGGTAATTGGTATCGTTTGAACGCACTTTATTATCAGCAGCAAAGATCACTGCAATAGAGTTGTTTTTGAGCTCTTTGGCAACCCTTTTACGTCTTGAAGCATACTCTTTCTCACTTATCACGACACACCTCTGCAAGTGAAGTTCTTAGCTCTTGAATCACTTTTGCTACAGCAGTGTTAAGTGCTGTAACTCCACCCTGTGCATCAGGACTTTGTGCTTTTTGCATCTCATGGAAGCTTTTTTCTATGACCACTTCATTGTTGTTTTGGTCAATAAGACGCATTCCAAGGGCAACTTTAACAAACGAGCTTTTCTCATCAGCATCAAAATACTGCATAAACTCATCAACACGCAACTCCAAAAGCAGATTTGCCTGTGCTTTAGATCCATACTCTATGACACTTTTAAATATACCATCTTGCTGTAAGCTCTCAATCACATTGTGGATAATAGCCTCACTAGGAGCAACAACCCAACGTGACTGTGTATAACTATACTCTTCATAATTCTGTAGAGCATATCGCATCTTTTTTGTTTGGAGCGTATCAAGGGTAAAGATTTGTGAGACCTTGAGTGTTTGTGTTTTACATTGCGTGTTGCTATCTAATGAAAGCGATTGTATTGTCGGTGATAGTCTATACTCATGTAAAGGTGGTTGTATCGTTGTTACACTGCATCCCACCATCATTACTAGCAAGAAAATAGTTGCTAACTTTTTCATCTATTTCTCCCCTGGAGCTTTTCTTTGCTCCTGTTTTTTATATATGATATCCGAAGCACTTTGTTCATAATGTTCTAAGAACTGTTCCACCTGTATCATCATATGCTGCATATCGATAAGTGTGGCATCGATAGTTGGCATAATATCTGCCGTCATCTCTTTAAGATTGAACTGACCACTCTCAAGTGCCTGTTTTGTCGCATCCATAGCACCACGAATGTGTAAATAACTCTCCATGATAGAAGAGAGTGATTTAGCAATATCATCTTCAAATGCCTTACTCTTATCTATCAAAGAGTCAACATTTGGCATCACTCTGTCGAGTTTGTACGTAAAATTGTCTAAGTTCTTTGCACTGTTTTGAAGGTGTGTTATTGTTTTATCATCTAAAAGCTTATCAATTTTAGCCATCGTATTTGAAGAGTTATGGATGAGTTTTGAAAATGCTGCTTGATTTTTCTCATTTAAAAGCTCTTCAATTCTTAAAAGTGAAAGGGTCATATGCGATGAAACCGATCCAAGTGATTTTTCAAAGTGTTCAAAGAAGGAAGGAACTGTTTTTATCACAGGATACTTTTGCCCTTTTTTCGCTTTTAGTGGCGGAGCATCATTCGAGCCCAAGGTAAGGTTGATATAGGTTAAACCTGTGATACCCTGTGCTGTTAGTTTTGCAACAGTGTTTTCTTTAATGGGAGTTGTTTTTAAAATATCCACCGTCACTTGTACCTGCTCTGTATTTTTTGGATTGATTCGCAAGTCTGTTACTTTTCCAACTTCAATCCCTCTGTATTTTACAGGAGCATTGATATTAAGTCCCAAAACAGATTCGTTAAAGTAGATAAGATATTTTTGTGTAACAGATTCTTCTGATGGTTTTAAAAGCCAGTAACTAAAAGCTAACATCAAAAAAATACCTATTAGAACCGAAAAACCTACAAGTGTATAATTGACTTTATTATTCATGCATGCTCTTTAAAAAAAGTTTGTATAAAATCACTTTTCACAGAAGTAACCTCATCTAAGGTGCCTTCATAAGCAATTTTTTTATTATCTATAATAGCTACTCGATCAAGGGTATCATAAATAGATTGTAAATCGTGTGAAACCATCACAATGGTAAGTCCTAACATATCACGCAGTTGTAAAATGAGTCTGTCAAATTCTCTAGCAGAGATGGGATCCAAACCGCTTGTGGGCTCATCCAAGAAGAGGAGTTTTGGGTCCATTGCCAAAGCACGGGCAAGTCCCGCTTTTTTCTTCATTCCACCACTAATCTCTGATGGATAAAGATGTGCATCACTGTATTGTAAACCAACAAGCTTGATTTTAAACTTGACAATGGTCTCTATCATATCTTTTGAGAGTTTCGTGTACTCTTTAAGTGGCAAAGCGATATTTTCTGCAATGGTCAAAGAGGAAAAGAGTGCACCAAACTGAAACAACACTCCCCATCGTTGACGTAACTCTTGGGCATCTCTTTCACTGATGGATTCTATCTTTTTACCAAGCACCTCAATAGAGCCTCCATGAAACTCCTGAAGCATCACCATCTCTCGTAACAATGTCGTTTTTCCACAACCACTTGGACCCAAAAGCCCATAGATTTCACCCTCATTGATATGAAGATTAAGCCCATTATGCACCACTTTGGAACCAAAAACAGTTTGTACATTTTTTACTTCAATAAGAGCCATACCTATATCCCCAAATTAGTAAATGCTATAGAGAAGACTGCATCACACACGATTACTGCAAAAATGGACTCAACAACACTTTTGGTGGTATTAAACCCTATACTTTGCGTATCATCTTTGACCATCAAACCTCTGTAAATCCCAATCGTTGCAATTAAAAAAGCAAAAAACGGACCCTTAATAAGCCCTATAAAGAAATGTTTCGCAGCAACCACTTCATTGAGTCTGTCAATAAAAAGCTGCGGTGTAATGTGGAGGTCTATATTGGCAACAATCATCCCGCCAAAAATAGCCATCATATCTGCAACAAAAATAAGCAAAGGCATCGTAATCATCAACGCTATAATGCGGGGAAGCACCAAAAATGCAAATGGCTCAAATCCCATAGTACGCATCGCATCTATCTCTTGAGTGATTTTCATCGCTCCAATTTGTGCTGTATAAGATGATCCACTACGCCCAGCAATCACGATCGCTGTAATCAAAGGTGCAAGTTCTCGAAAGATAGAGATACCAAGCATATCCACTATAAAAATATTGGCACCGTAAAGCTTGAGCTGATATGCAGATTGATATGCCACAACTAAACCTATTAAAAAACTTGTCAATGCTATAATACCAAGAGCTTTGAGTGCACTCTCATTCATCTCAAAAAATATCTCTTTATATCTGATTTTATGTAATGAAGTAAGGTATCGAAACTTTGTTACAAAAAGTTCTCCAAAAAAGGCTATAAAAGCTACAAAACCTCTATAATATTCACTAAAAATATACCCCGTTTTTTCTAAAAATGTAAGAGTTTGTGTATGTGGTATAGGAGTTTTGAAATCAACTTTATTTTCAACAAGTTGTATCGTTTTTAAAAAATTTCCATTCTCACACACAAGTTCTACTGGTATCTTTTGCGTGTTTGCTTTGTAACGAATTTTACTAATGAGAATTGCAGCAGCAGTATCTATATAACTGACATCGTTTAAATTAATAACAATTTTTACAACATCATTATAAGAAAGTTTTTCTAACTCTTTTTGAAAGGATGTTATAGTACAAAGAGTCAACTCTCCTTGAAAATTCAAAGAGAGTGTGTTTTTTGTAAAATCAGACAACAAATAAGAGTTTTTCATTATATATCTAGAAATCTCTCTCTAGGAGCTTATTGACTTTTAAAATCGTTATAATCTTATCAGCTTGTTTTCCAACACCTTCAATGATAGTATCTTCACTTTCTACAGTATCAGGTGCAGGTCCAATATTTTCTTTTTTAATACGTATTGCCATAGTTAGTCTATCTATAACAAAACCTGCAACATCATCACCATCTCGCATAACAATAAAACGTGTTTCCTCATTTTGTTTTTTTGAAGAAAGTCCAAATTTCAATCTTAAATCTATAAGTGGTATCACTGATCCACGAAGATTAAATACACCCAAAACATAAGGAGGAACCTGAGGAACTCTCGTCCAAGTAAATGGTTTAATAATCTCTTGAATAGAAAGGATAGGCACAGCATATTCCTCTTCACCTATGATAAAACCGACGAGTTGCACCACATCATCTAACTGTTCTACTACACTGTCTTGTTGCTGATTTTGTTTATTGATAATATCTTTTAATTTGTCACTCATTATAAAAACTCCGCTTTAAAGTTAACATTTCTTTGTACTACACTTGAGAGATAATCCGCAGAATATGGTTTTGTAATATACTCAACCATACCAGATTCTACACCACGCATTCTGTCTGACTTGCTTGTTCGTGATGTTACCGCTATAAGTGGTAAGTTTTTGTAACGATTGTATTTTTTGATCTCACTTGCAAGTGAATATCCATCCATTCTTGGCATCTCTATATCAATAAGCATCGCATCAAAATTATAATCACCTGATTTTAAAATATTAAGAGCTTCTTGTCCGTCACCAGCTTCAACCAGTGTTACACCCATAGGCTCTAATGCTTTACGCATAATCATTCTATCTGTTTTAGAATCATCCACAATCATAATAACATAATCACTTGCACTTGTTTTCTCTTTAATCAAACTATTGCTCTCATCAGTGGTTGAAGCACTCGCCTTGACATTACGTGCCATATCCATAAGAGCTACAACATCCACAATAAGTGTTACACCTCCATCACCACGAATTGTTGCTCCTGCTATACCCTCTATCCCTTTTAAATAATCACCAAGAGATTTAATAACTATCTCCTCTTGACCAACAAGAGTATCTACAATAAGACCAAGCTTTGAAGTTCCAAGACCAAGAACAACAACATAAGCAAAATCACTCGAATCTAAAATACGTTCCACTTCAAAGATATCACCAATATGAACAAGTGAAAGTACCTCATCACGTAAGCGCATAACACTTTTGCCCTCAACTGTATAAATCTCATCTTTTGATATTCGTACAGTCTCAAGTACAGATGCTAGTGGAATCGCATAATGCTCCTCTTGAACCCCAACCAAAAGTGCCTGAATAATTGCAAGAGTAAGAGGAATCTTTAACTTCATTGAAGTTCCCTTGCCAATTTCAGAATCTATATCGATAATACCGTTAAGTTTTTCTATATTTGTTTTTACAACATCCATACCAACACCACGACCACTTACATTTGTAACAGCTGCAGCAGTTGAAAAACCTGGTTTAAAAATGAGCGTATAAGCCTCTTTATCACTCATTTGGTCTGCTTCTTTTTCAGAGATAATCCCTTTTTCCAAAGATTTACGCTTGAGCATCTCAGGATCAAGTCCCTTACCATCATCATCTATCTGAATAACAATCTGATTACCTTCATTGTAGGCTTTAAGGGTAATCGTACCTGTTTCAGGTTTTCCTTTTGCAAGTCTCTCCTCTGGAGTTTCTATACCATGATCACATGAGTTACGGATAATGTGTACCAAAGGATCCCCAATCTCTTCAACAATCGATTTGTCAAGCTCTGTATCTTCTCCAGAAATAACAAGCTCTATTTTTTTGTTAAGCTCACGAGAAAGGTCACGAATCATACGTGGGAATTTATTAAAAACTTTACCAACAGGTAACATACGTGTTTTCATAACAGCGATTTGTAAATCTGTTGTTACAAGAGAGACTATTGATACAACTTGATTAAGCTCTTCTAGGAACTCTTCACCCTCATAACGCTCCTCAACATCATCATTGATTTTTATCAATCTATTTTTTGCAAGTACAAGCTCACCGATAAGGTTCATAAGGTGATCGAGTCTTTTTACATCAACACGAATTGTTTGTTCAACAGCAGCAGGAGTTTTTCTTGCAGGTGCAGCTGCTTTTGGATCAGCACTTGAAGTAGAAGATGTCTGTGATGGTGCAGGTGTAGTTGCCGGCGTTGCTTTTGGAGGAGGAGTTTTCTTTGGAGATTTCTCCTCTTTTGGTGTTTCTTCCTGAGGCTCTTCATCTGGCATCACAGGTACTTTTTCACCCGCAGCTATTTTTGCTTCACGTTTTTTTCTGTCTTCCTCTTGTCTTTGTGCCAAAAGTCTTTCAATCTCAGCTTCTATCTCATCTGGATCCATATTTTCATAGTCGATCTCATCCTCATCGGATTCACTCTCAGCACTTTCCTCTTCAACAACCTCTTCCTCTACAGGGGCACTACCTGCTGGAGTTTCTACTTCTCCAGTTCCGCCTGTGATTTTATCAAGTCTAGCCACACATGCCGCTACATCTATACCATCATCACTACTTGTATCACGAATCTTTTCTAAAAGTGCTTTCATAAGGTCAACTGACTCTAAAATTACATCCATCACATCTGGTGTAATTTTAAGCTCACCATGTCGTGCACGATTTAAAACATCCTCCATATGGTGTGTCAAATGTGTCAACACATCAAAGTTTAAAAACGACGAAGCCCCTTTGACAGTATGGGCTACACGGAAGATTCCGTTTAACAGCTCTAAATCTTCAGGGTTTGACTCTAACTCAACTAGATCTTCATCAAGCTTCTCAACAAGTTCAAATGCTTCAACTAAAAAATCTTGTAATATCTCTTGAAATTCATCCATATTTTATACTCCTACTTTATGTGCGCTTTTATAACGCGTGATACTTCATCATAAAAAGAACTTGCTTGAAACTTCACTAAATAAGCTTCACCACCAGCTTCCAATCCCCGATCTTCACTAAAGTGATCGCTGATAGAGGAATTAAATACTATAGGGATTGCATCAAACCTTGTATCCTCTTTCACTTTGGCAGCAAAATGGAAACCATCCATTCTTGGCATCTCAACATCTGAGATGATAATTTTTAGCTCTTTAGAAAGATTTTCTCCATATGTTTCATAAAGATCATTTAACTTTTGAAGTCCCTCTTCACCATCCATAGCTTCAACAACACTCATGCCCATTTTTTGCAACGCTTCTTTGACTATTTTTCTAGCAGTTACACTATCATCAAGTACAAGAGCAAGTCCATTAAAAGACTCTATCTCTTTTGGAGCATTTTGAGTATCTGGTTCATAAAGTCCCAAATCTTGAACAACGCTTTCTAAATCAAGAATAAGTAAAACATTATCACCTTCAATCTTGGTCACACCTGTAATTTTATTACTCTCAAGTCCACTCGATGTGTTCATAAAACTCGCTGGTTCAATATCGCTCCATGAAATACGACGAATCCTTTTTGCTTCATGAACAATAAATCCAATTAAGACATTGTTAAATTCTGTAATTATGACACGAGAATTTTTTACTGCATCTTCAGGTTCTACTATCCCCATCCACTTAGCAAGGTTTACCACAGGGATAACCACTTCACGAAGATCAAAAATCCCTTCTATAAACTCAGGAGTTCCTGGAAGTTCTGTAAGTTTTGGCATTTTTATAATTTCTCTTACTTTAGAGACATTGACACCATATATCCCCTCATAAACCTTGTCATCTTCTTGTTTAAAAATACGAAAATCGACCAGTTCCATCTCATTGGAGCCAATCTTTAAGGAATTGTCATCCATCTTTTTTCTCTCCTACAAACTGCTTCTCTTGTAAGGTCAGTTTATTATCTTTGGTTGATTTTACTCTAAAATATCTTTGATTGCAAGCAAAAGCACCCAAATTGATATAAGTTAGAGCACCATAAGTGAAAATTTTATTTTGGTGGTGATGCCCCTCTATAAAAAAATCAGCATCGTTGTAGTTTTCAATATGTTTTTGTATATAGTGTTCAAACCCGCCAAACTCTTTACAATCATCTTTCTTACCCAAATGGTTGTCAATCTTTTTTAAAATTGCATGATTAAACAACCTATCAATGTGTTCTAATACACGCAACAAAACACTGTTGCGAATCAAAGTGCAATATATTTTATACCCTATTGCACCATCAAAATCACCATGAGCCATATATCCTTGCGTGTTGTTGTAAGAACACGCAACAGGTTGCGCAGAAAGTGGAAAAATGGTTATATTAGAAAAAATCTCTCGAAGCTGAAAATCGTGATTGCCCTCAAGATAAACAACCTCTATCTTTTTTGAGATAGATTGTAAAAGAGCTACAACCTCTTTGTTTTGTTCATACGTATAAGGGATATAGCCAAAAAGTGCATCGAAGATATCACCAAAAAGAAGAAGTTGTGAAGTTTTAATTTGTTGCGAGTCAATAGCCCTAAAAAAGGCTAAAAGTTCTGGTCGAAGATGATGGGAGTAATGCGCATCTGAAATGATAATCGCATCCTCTTTAATCTCTATATTATGGGACATATGCAATAGTTGGTATTCCCATAGTCTCATCAAGTCCCATCATAAGATTTGCATTGACTACAGCTTGTGATGATGCCCCACGCATAAGGTTGTCAATTGCTGAAGCTATGAACAGAAGGTTTCCTTTTTGTTTCACATAGATGTCACAAAAATTTGTCCCTGCTACATTTTTCATAGCAACAGGTTGCTCACTTATACGGATAAAAGGCTCATCTTTGTAGTACTCTTGTAAAACTTCCAAAGCATCAAAAGAGCCTTTGGTCTGGATGTAAATAGAGCTTATCATTCCACGTGTCACAGGAACAAGATGTGGTACAAAATGCACCTCGTCAAAATCTACACCGAGTTTATTTGCAATCTCTGGTGCATGGCGATGCATAAGAGGATTGTAGGCAAAAAGATTGTCATTAACATTAACAAAATGGGTCACTTCACTCAGTTTTTTTCCAGCACCGCTTACCCCTGTTTTTGCATCAACAATGATAGGTGTGCCTTCTACTCTTTTATCCATAAAAGGTAGAAGTCCTAAAATCGCAGAGGTTGGAAAACATCCAGGGTTGGCAACAAGATTGGCTGACTTTAACTCGTTGCGATAAAGTTCAGGTAAACCATACACACAATCATCTAGGTTTGCAACATCAGTATGTGTTGTGTAAAACTCTTCATAAATATCTAAAGGCAAACGGTAATCAGCTGAGAGATCAACCACTTTGACCCCTTTTTGACGTAAGGGTTGTACATAAGCCATCGCTGTTTTATGTGGCAGAGCCAAAAAAATAACATCACACGCAGCTGCCATTGTGTCAATATCGGCCTTATGCACTTCATCTTCACATACACCGTTTAATGATGGGTGAAGCTCATTGATAGTGGTAC
>Ga0256837_1002394_pt1 | contig 11665 bp, 4 predicted proteins | sample 4562384metaG_FD_185976 | JGI IMG/M metagenome (GOLD analysis project Ga0256837, IMG submission 185976) | Hydrothermal vent microbial communities from Guaymas Basin, Mexico - 4561-384 | ecosystem: Environmental > Aquatic > Marine > Hydrothermal vents | place: Mexico: Guaymas Basin | collected... | reverse complement strand
ACAAGCACTTCCCCTATAGTAGATAAAACCATCTCTATACTCTTGATAATCTAATGTATTATTTGTTAAAGCAAATATTTTTTGCCAAGTATCAGTATCTGCTGTTAGAAATAGTTCACTTTCAAAAGTACCTGAAGTTGTATTATAGTCGTATCTTACACTATTTGTCCAATCTTCCGATGTGTAACTCTGTTTTTCAGTACTAAAATCACCTAATTCATACATAGTTTTATAACTCTCTGTCCAATGATTACCGCTAATATGTGTATTATTAGCATCATCTACATAAGAGTAATTAGAACCATTCTCTTTGAGTATCGATCCATTACTATCTATAGTAAAAGTTCCACTATTATAAGTGTTGATTGTCCCTGTACTATCTATATAGCTTTGAGTTATATTATGATCTAAACCAAATGTCATACTACTGTTATCGTAAGAATAAAAACGAGTATATGGCAATTTATCTTCCATACTACCGCTAAATGGCGTAGCTCCATCTTTTATAGCAACTATTACATTACCACGCATCTCATATTGATTGTAAGAGTAGGCATACATTGAATCTAAATGTGTATTACCAAAAACTATACCATTATCATTATTTGATAGTATTTTATAAGTTCTTCCATCGACATCTATTTGAGAATCGCTAAAAGAAACAGTTGCATACATAGAAGAGTCTTGAGTTATTTGACCTGAACCATCTGCAGCAAATGTAAGTATATAAGGAGTATAAGCCGATGAATCATAACCATAACTAGATTGAATAGTAAATGTCTTTTCTGCTATGTCAGATAAAGAGACATTAGATAAACCATGTGCATATGTAATAGCAGGAGTTGTGTATGAAGAACCTAATGTGATTGTATCATCACTTTCTCCATAAACCCAAAAACCACTATTTGCACTAATCCCTGTCATACGTTGAAAAGTATCACTTGCATCAATTATTGCATTTATTGCTGCATTTGGAGAAAACACTTTCCATGCTTCTGTTGTTTTATCATAGGCCCATACTGTTTTAATAGATGATTTGTTAAAATCATTCATACTTGTAAGTGTTGAACTTGTACCTAGTAGTTGCCAACCACTGCTTATGCTTACCGATTCACTTGCCATAGCTAATGTAGCTATAGTAAGTGTACTTAAGAATATTTTTTTCATAATTTAATCCTTTTTTTTAATATAATTTTTTAATCCAAAAACCCTCATTTGGTGCAATGGAATCAATAACTGACTGGTTTTCATCTAAAGAGTATTTATTTGTATAAATACTCCATCCTCCACTTTGTGAATAACTCCAAAGTAAGTCTATATTTGCCTTATTAAATACTGTCATATCAGTTATACCAGCATCAATACCAACCATATGCCAACCTGTACTTAATGCATCGATATTATCAAGGGCTTTAGATACATCAGAATCTTTTTCAACATCTTCTACAATTTTTGCAACTGAAGTGTTCATATCTGTTCCAAACATATATCCGTATCTTAAGTCTACAGATTCTCCGGGAGCTAGTTTTCCTACATTAAATGCCAATGAAATCACATAATCACCTGTACTATTATTGACATCACCTGCTAATATTGTATCTGGATCTTGAGACCAATCAGAATTAATCATAGCATTATGTGAAATATCACTAAATGTATAGATACCTACAGGAGTGCCACTAGTAGCTCCAACACTAAATGCTATATCTTCTTTTGGAACAGTTGTTATCTTCCCTGATTCATCAACTGACTCGAAACCTCTTTGATTTACAGTATTGTAGTCACCAAACTCACCAACATCTGGATCAGGATCTAAGCCTCTGGCAAATTTAAGACCTGTTAACTCCACGGATGAAGTATTTGTAATCGTCGATACTACAGAGATGAACTGAGTATCTGTATTGATCGTATAAACCTGTTTTAATAGTATCTTATCATCAATATTTGCTTGATGTAGCACTGAAGTAATATTTCTATCTGCTGAATAGACTAATGCTGTAATATTACTATCTTTTATATAAGAGCTATTTGTGTTGCTGCCACTATTATTTGAGCCAATTTCTATAAAAGAAGATGATGTACTATTGTCATCATACTGAACAACCCATGATTCAAAGGGTGACCCTGGAGTTAAGTAATCATAGTTAGTGTCATAATTTGCACTTCCATTTGCATCGTGGAGCATACCAGGAGTCGTATTTCCTCCTACACCAAAAGTACCATCTTGACTCACTCCAACTCTTATGTACTTATTGTCCATAATAAGTGATTTAGTAGTATCTATACTCGCTAAACTTCTACTCGCTCTTGACTCATCATTAGGTGTAGCCATTACTAATGTTGTACATAGTAGTGACAATGCTATTAATTTTGTTTTCATTTTTTATCCTTTATTTATTTTAACTAGATAACTTTATCTATTATTTATTTTTAAGCAATAGCTATAAAACTATTGCTAAGTACATACTCTATCTAAAGTGCTGGAATGCTTGGCGGTTCAGTAAGCGTTGCTGTCTCCTCAGAATCAGTTGTTGTCTCTTCAGGATCAGTTGGTCTCTCCGGTGGAGTTGGTATATCAACTGAACCACTCACTGTAACATCTATTGTTTTCGTGACGGCTGCATTTGTGCCATCGTCTACACTAAGATTAATAGTTGTTTCCCCTCCTGATAAAGCTGTAACAGTGATTGTTGCATCATCATCGTACTCTACTGATACAATAGAGTCATCATAGCCAGTTATATTTACAGTTAAAGAGTCATTCTCTGGATCAAATAAATAGATAATATCACTTGTATAATCTCCTAAATTTAAAGATAGGCTATCATCAGATAAGATGCTAGGTTCATAGTTTGGTGCAACATATGTCGTTATACTTACATCTACACTACTTGTTACACTATCTGTTCCATCACTAACACTCACAGAAATAGAACTACTACCTTCAGCATTTGATATCGGAGTCACAACTAGATTGTTCCCAGAAATTTCAGCAGTGAAAAGAGATACATTGTAATCACCTAAAGATAAAGTGAGTTCATCCCCATCAGCATCTGAAGCAATATCATAAATAGTATATGCACTATCACTGCTATCCATCTCTATTACATCTCTAGGAAGTGCTAACTCAGGAGGTGTATTGACTACATCTGATTGAGAGCGAAGTGCTATTTCATACATATTATCACTATCTGCATCTGGTAACTCTGCACCTGTTCTTGTATATATACCACTACTATTTACATCGACAAGAGTAGTAAGCCCAGTATAATTCTCATTTTGAGTATATATGTCAGCTATATATTTGCCAGTTTCCATACTTCCCAATGTTATGAAGTTATCTGTTTCATTATAATCAGATAAGTAGTGTCCTTTGAACTCACCACTGTATGTATATAAATCCATATAGACATAATCATCTTGTATAGATCTATTGTTGTCTTTATTCATAAACTCTATATTTTTAAGAGAAATTTCGGTCCCAGCTGCTTGTGTTATGTAAAGATCAGCAGAAAAATCACTTTTACCATTTTTATTGATACCTGCTAGATAGACTACATTTTGACCAGATTGTAGGTTTTCTATTTTTATAGCATAAGTAAATGTGTAATTGTTCTTAGTTGTTGTCGCTGTAAAATTTGATTTTGTTACAGGGTATTGGACATCATTGAGAACAAGTGCAAATCGAGTCTCTACATCATCACCTAACTCAAAGTTATTAACGGTTGCAGTTAAATTTACTGTAGCATCAGTAGATCCACTCACATCTACATCATCACTCGTAAATTCTATTGCAGGAGCACCAGAAATGGCTGTTGAATCATGAGATATTTCTAAATCACCAAGAGAAATAATTTTTCCACCGACAACTTCTGCTGCAATTGTATTTGACGAATAATCATTGCCAGCTAAATCAAAAGCAGTTGCTGTAATTTTATATTTACCTACTGGTAGAGATATTAAGTTATAGCTTCCATCACTATCTGGAACGGTATCCGCTACAGGATCATTGTCGCTATTAAATACACTTACAATTGCATACTCATCCGTTGCTAATCCTGTTACACTCCCCTTAAAGCTTCCAAAATCGGGATTATAATTATAAGATATTTCACTACTTATTGCTATTCCCTTGTCATTTACAACGACGATTTTAGCATCACTTTCACCTTTTGGCAGATCAAAACTTACTGAAAATCTTCCTTCTGTATCAACGGAAACTCTTTTAGTGCTAACTTCGCCATTAATCATAAGATTAATCTTCGCATCTTTAGATAATGATGGCGATTCTGCGCCTTTATCATAGACTAAACCACTTAAAATAGCTTTTCCAGTCTCATAGTTCACTGTAGAATTGTCATAATCTATGTCTATTACCGCTGTATAATCAGCTGGATCTGCAACTGTTTCCCATTTTACTGTTACTGTTTGGTCTGCAGATAGATTGAGAGATTTTTTAACTGCTTTATACCCATCTTTATAGATAAATACTGTTTGATACCCTTCTAAAATATCACCAAAAGTTGGTGTTATTCCTGATGTTCCTGGTATTAATCTTCCTAATTTACCAGTAGTATCAATGGTATATGTTGCAAGTTCTCCAAATGTTGATTTTTGACCAGAGATTATTACTGTTGCACCCTCGACATCACCAAATTTTGTTAAATAATCACCTATATCTAAAGTTACAGAGTAAGTTTTCTTTGCTTGTATCTCTATGTTTTGTGAAACAGTAGTGAGTGCAGATTCTAATGGTTCAAAAGCACCTATATTTACATTGTTAGAAAAATAGTCAAATCTATCTGCCCCTAATCGCATCAAAGATTCACTCTCATTGAGCTTTCCAAAATCATAAGGGACTCTTGTAAATCTAAATTCACCAACTCTATCACTATATGTAGAAATTTCACCTTCAACTTGTGCTAGTGGAGAGAGAGGTGCATCTGTAACAGTAAGAAGATCTTTTACCTCCTCAGCTTTAAGTGTCAAACCATCAGTATGAAGTATAGCTCTCACACTTTCATTTGCACCATCAGGATCTCTTACATAACGCATATCTGCTACAAGTTCTACCGAGATTCCATCCTTGAGCATCTTGATAGATGTGTCAGAGACACCATCTGTTGATACTCCTGCTTCAGCAGCTATATCAGCAATAGATTTATTTAATGCTTTTATTAATCCATCATTGGCGAGTGAGCGCATCAATCGTTTGTATGATATAGTACTATCAGCACTTACCAAATTACCATCTTTATACTCTAAAGAACCTACACTAAAGTTAGCATTATCTGCAAGTATTTCCCCTTGCTCTATTTCAGATAAATCTTCATATGTATTTTTAGCACTATTTAATGCTTTCCATTGCATATCACTTCCAAGCATAACACTACTCACAACACCTGAACTATTGCGAATATCAGCAATAATCGCCACTTTCCAATCAAGTTTTGCATTCTCTCCTACAAAATCTGTACTAAATCCATCTATTTTAAATGGTCGTTCTGCAGAACCACCACCTATTGCTAAATCATAGTTTGCATAAGTACTTTCTTGGCTCTCATCACCATCTTTATCTTCAAATGAAGAACTTGAAGTATCTTGCCAATATTTGTTGGAATCAGTTATAAATATAACATTCCCAGAATCCTCTACACCACTAGAAGCCTTTGCTACCTTATTCGCATCCAATGCAATTTTAAGCTGACCAATCGTTTTTGCATAATCTGCAACATAATCACTACTTACTCCTGTTGTTACATCAGAAGTACCAGAATCGGACTCATTCAAAATAGTATCTGAACCGTTTGTAGCCAACTCTACATAATCTGCCACTCCATCTCCATCAACATCATGTGCTACTTTGACTGCAATGTCAAAGAGACCAGAGATTGCATCTGATTCACCAGTGCCAATTGTTGGTTTTAGTAGAGTTTTGATAATCTCATTGTATGATAAGAAGTTCCCTTGCTTACCTATATCTTCTTTTACTTGTGTCCAAGATGTTGCTGATACTCTGCCTAACCTTCTTGCTGAAGCTGTAGTTGCAGGAGTTGCCTCTTTTATGTACCAAGTATAAGTAGCTGATGCATCTAAACCAAGTTCAATTCCTCTAATACCATCTTTAGTAGTAGCTTGAATAATATCTAAAGATATTGGATTACGAATAGTTACTTCAGTATTTGAAATGCCATCTTTCGTTCCCTTGTCAATAACAGTTCCAGTGATTGTTGCACTATTAGGGATTGGATTTAGTTGAATGATTTGGTTATCACTACTGTCATTTGTAAGTGTTAAAGGATCTACAGAAGTCGCTACACGTAAATGTTTTGGTTCACTAACACTCAAAGGGATTAATGAACCATCTCCTGTGACAGTCACACTAAGTGTCACTTTACCTGTAGTATCTGTTACATAGTTTGTAGCACCAAGTCTTACCAATGCATTTGGAATCACCTCACTGCTTGTTGCATCTTTTACAGTTACTATAAAATCTTTTTGAGTAACACTACTCTGTTTATACACAATAGCTAAAGGATAGTACCCATTATAATCTTTAGAAGTATCTATACCGACACTATTAAGTTTTATATAAAAATCAGATTTTTTAAGTCTCTTTTTAATGTTTTTTTCTTCAGAATTAGCACTATTTAAATCTGCAGTTTTTAAGATAGCTGAAGTACTATTGAGTTTTTCCCAGGTATTGTCTTTGTACATATAGACTTCAACTTTACCTTTTGTAGTGTCATCTTGATCACTATATATGCTGTTAGCATCTATACTACCATAATTATAATCACTTTTTTTACCCACAAGCCCTATATAAAATGCATCTATATCACTACTGTAAGAGCCTTCACTAGCACTATAATATAAATCATCAAAAGTTGTTGTAGAGGAGTTTAATGTTTTGTGAGTAAACCTCTTTTTTAATGTTACATCAAGTGCTGTAATAATTGTAGGTGTAAACCCAGATTCTTCTATTGCTGTTTCAAGAGATGTTTTATCGGGCACAGAGTTTTGTGTAATAGTAAATTTTTTTCTTGTACCCATTTCTACAGAAACTTGATTCATGTGAAATACTACAAGACTTTTAATTCTCCTATACCTAGATATTTCTCTATCAAGTTTTGTTGTTCTTGAGAGTAACCTTCCACTACTTGCTGGAGTAGTTGCCTCTTCTGTTAGCTCTTCAGATGAGCCTGATGGCATAATAGCATAGTAAGAGGGTTTGTTATAATCACTTGCTAAGTTCATAGTAACATCTGCAAGCCCTGTAGCTCTTAAGATTACCTTACTGCCTCTTATATCTTCTGATGGCACCAAAAGACCATTTGAATCAGAAGTCCCTAACTCAGTCTCACTTCCATCAGCGTCTATTCTATATAGAGTAGCAGAAGAGACTATAGTAGGTGAGCCTCCTTCCTTAATAGCATAGCTATAAAGGACAACATTTGAAATAGTTGTGGTATCGTTAAGTACATCCGAAGAGTCTGGTAGTGTACCAGAAATCCCTGAGCTACTCACAGATACCAAATCGTGTGATTTTTCTGAAATCTCATCAGTGTATTGATCTGCAGTAGCAACAACTACTTCACCACTAAAGTTAGTAAAATTACTACTGTCTAGTGTTGTAATATTAGCATAATCTAAAGCCGCTATTTTATCTTTAAGTCCATTTGCTAAAGTATCTGAAGTATCATCTGCATAAAAATCAAGATACACACCATCAGCTGTTTTAGCACGAAGGGATAGTTTTTTTACTTTTATCCAATAACCTTGGGAAATTTTTAATCCAGATGTTTCTATATCACTTGTGCCGGATGCTGTTAGAGCAACAGAACCATCTCTTCCTGTTTTATATTCAAAAGTAAAAATATCATCTAGTTTTAGAGCAGATTCAGTTAGCTTATTTTGAAAATTAATCAATGAATATGCTATACCTACCGTGCTTAAATTCCATCCTGCTTTCATCTCTTTTAAAGAAGCGGTTCCTGAAGTACCTAACTCTATACTTTTCTCGGCATCAGATTTAATCCAATATGCTAAACCAGGCTTAATACCATCAGTTTTTACATCACTTGTCCCCGATGGAGTTAAAGATACTGAGCCATCTCTTCCTGTTTTATATTCAAAAGTAAAAATATCAGAAATATCACCACTTATACTTGAAAATGGTATAGAAGAGCCACTAATCGGAGTTCCACTGATTCCTACTAAATTCCAACCTTTTTGTAGGCTTATTGTTTCTGCATTAAGAGCTACCGATGATAGTAATATTGCAGATGTCATTATTGATAATGTTGTTCTCATTTTCTTTCCTTTATTTTGTATAAGTTGATAACATATTTCCAGTCGCATTCTCAACTATTTTATAACTACCAGATGCAAAATCATTATCTAGTTTAATTACAACAGTACAACTACTATAATCAGTACCAGAAAGTACAATTGCAGAGCTTGATGAAAAACAAATTGTTGATAAACTTGTAACAGCTGTAGCTGCTTTATTTAATGTTGTTTCGTTAATTGCATTAGATAGTATTTTCACCGAATATGTATAACTATCTGTTTTAGCCGGTTTTTCCCATATAATAGAATTGATTGCTACATCACTTGAATCAAATGTATGATTACTATTTTTATCCCAATATGCTCCATAACTGTCAGCAGTAACAGTTATATCTGGATCAACCGAAACATTCATATCAAAAGAAGTAGTGGCACTTAAATTTCCATCACTTACCGTAACACTTACACTTTGATCTCCAGCAACACTTGGTATTCCAGAAATTACACCTGTATCTGAATCGATAATCACACCTGTTAGTAAACCTGTCGCACTATAACTTAAAGTTGTGTTAGCATCTACATCACTAGCAGTTACATTTATAGGAGTAATCGCTGTGTTCTGTATAGCAATTACATTCTCAATAGCTGCAATAGTCGGTGCTTCATTTACATTTAGTATAGTAATTGTAACAGTTTGAGTATTCGCATTGCCAACTGCATCAGTAGCAGTTGCTTCAAATGTATAAGATTTTTTACTCTCATAATTTGGTGCTGTTTTAAATGTAACTACACCTGTTTTTGCATCTATATTAAACAAAGATGAATCACCACCACTTATAGAGTAAGTAGCATTTGTATCATCGGATGTAAGTGTAATCGCTGAAGTTTGATTCTCATTTACACTTTTAGCAGGTACGAAAGTAAATGCTGGGGCTGTCATATCGATATATGTAGTGGTAATTGTTACTGCTTGAGTAGCACTGTTGTTGCTGTCATCTGTTGCAGTTGCAGTAAATTCGTAAGTAGCATCAGCATTAGTTGGAGCTGTGTTAAATGTAACTACACCTGTGCTAGGGTTTATAGTAAAAGCACTTGCATTCTTGTCACTAATCGCATATGTTACTACTCCTCCATCAGTCGCCACTAAAGTTATTGCAGCTGTTGAATCTTTGGTTGCTGTAACAGTAGAAGGCGAAGTAAATTCAGGAGCTGTTATATCTTTTAGTGTGATAACTAAATTTTGACTATTTTCAAAACCACTACTATCTTTTGCAGTTACAGTCAACGCATAAGAGTGTTTTGCAGTTGTATAAGATTGTGCAGTTTTAAATGTAAGTTTTCCTCTAGAATCTACATTAAACAAATCTTTATCTGCACCACTTAGTTCAAAAGATATAGCTCCAGCTGCTCTTAATGTAATCACTGTTGTCTGCTTTTCATTTACCGTGATATTTGCATCTGATGTAAATTGAGGTCCTCTTTCATCTACATCTACAACAGTAATAGAAACAGTTTTATTTATATCACTTATAGATGCACCTTTTTGTAAACCTACAGTAAAAGTATAATTATTATCAGGAGCAGAAGGGTCGATAAGTTCATAATCTGGTGCAGTCTTAAAACTAATGACACCAGTAGTATTGTCAACACTAAACAGATCTGCATCTGCACCACCCAATACATATGTTACATATGAGGTATTAGCATCTAGTGTAATAGCCACTTTTTGATTTTCAAATACACTTGCTTTTGCGGTAGTATTTGAATCTTTAAATTGAGGTTTAAAAGTATTTATGTCAAAAGTAATATTGTTATCAATATTCTCATCAAGCTTTACTTTTATGTCATCAATAGTTTTTCCTACTATTGCTGTGTCACTCACTGTACCACTGATAATTGTATCAATATCATCATATATTTTTTTTGCTTCTGAAGAAGTACTAACATAAGTTTTTAAACTATTTGTATTTTTTTCAGCTATATCTTTATACAAAGATAATGTTGTAGTACCAGCACTTTTTGTTTTTGCCAAAACTTCTAAACTTTTATGAAGTTGTAAAGAAACTTTTAAGAGTGTTGCATTTGTATCAGCTAATGCTATTGGGTCACCTTTTAAATCTGTATTATCTGGTAAATTTAAAAGCTTTCGTACACTTTTTTCAGCTTCTACTTGAGTGGCATTATTCTCCATAAAAACTTGTACAGCTGTCGATATAGGAGATATATTTACTGAAGTTGCATCTTTTAGAGGTGCTTTAAGCTTCCCTGAAAATGTGCTATTTGTATCTATATCAGTACCACCATACACTAAAAGTGATGCATCTTTATAAAGAGGGTATTTTACTTTATCCTCTGCTGTTATAGTGAGACTAAACTCACCCTTTGCATTTGTTGTAGTTTGAGGTTCTCCTCTCGTACAATTGTTATCAGCAATTACATCAAGACAAACTCTAGAGCCTGAAAGATATCCATCAATTGCTTTTCCTGATATAGTACTAGATATAATACTAGTATCACTACCACCAGTACCATTTTCAGTACCAATTTCACTACTACTATCAGTAGTATTTTCACTACAACCTACCATACTAAGTAATAATACTGTACCTAATGATAATAAGGAATGTTCTAAAATATTCTTTCTCATAATTGACTCCATTTGTATTAAATACGAGTATCATAACATATTCTATTTTTATTTAAACTGAAATAAACTTTAATCCTTGATCTTCCAAAATTTAAATCTGATGAGATTTAGACTCAAAAATTACTAGTAAATTTGTTTTAAACTCTGTTCCTGCCGATTAGTAATGTAATAACACTACTTTTCACTCCATCTTTTTTACTCCTTATTCTCTACTTTGATTTTAAAGAAGAAGCTTGAAGATTTTATTATTTTGGCTATTTATCTTGTACTTTTAACATTTTCATTCTTTTATACAAGTCTTGAAACTGTAAAATTTATACCTGTTTTCACATCTATGGCATTTTTTACACTTTTTGCAGAAGCAGCCCTCAATAGAAAAGAGCTCTCAAAGAGAGAAGTTTTATAAAAAAGTACCTAACCGTTATAAACCTTAACTTTACAAAAATTCCTTTTGCCTCATATGTCGATCGACTTATTGGAGAAAGAGCTAGAAGATATTCTTAACGATGGACGAAATATTATTATCTTTCCAGAGGGAACAAGAGATGCTACGTTACTCTATGGCACTTTTAGAGTATAAAAACAATCAACCTGAGTAGTTTACTCTATTTTTCTGTATAATAAACGAAATTATAAAGGGTACAAACTATTATGAAAATAGCAAGATTTAGTCGCATAGGGTTTATTATGGCAGCAGCAGGTTCTGCTGTTGGACTTGGAAATATC
>Ga0256837_1002391_pt1 | contig 11678 bp, 18 predicted proteins | sample 4562384metaG_FD_185976 | JGI IMG/M metagenome (GOLD analysis project Ga0256837, IMG submission 185976) | Hydrothermal vent microbial communities from Guaymas Basin, Mexico - 4561-384 | ecosystem: Environmental > Aquatic > Marine > Hydrothermal vents | place: Mexico: Guaymas Basin | collected... | reverse complement strand
ATACCTTTCACATAATGAATGATGTTCTAGTTAGCTAACGGGAGAGGGTAAGCTAATCCCGTGCCAAGCTCTATATATGGTTACGACTATATATAGAGAAGGTGTAGAGACTACCGAAAGGCAGCATATTGCTGAACCGAGTAGGGTAGGGTGTATAGGGCACTGGCTCGATACATCCGAAGCGCCAGGAATCCTAAATAATAGGATTAAAAGATAGTCCGCACAATGTGTGAATAAAGGTGTAGTTGTAAAAATTCTCCCGGCTGATGAAACTCCGAGAGATAATAATGGAAATCTATTTGATATAATAATTAATCCTAATGGAATTATTTCAAGAAAAAATGCTGGTCAATTACTTGAACTATATACCGGAAGAATCGTACATCTTGTTAATACAAGAGTTCAAAAACTAATTAGTTCGAATAAATATAAAAGTGCAGTTCATGAGATTAAAAACATGTATAAACAGTTATTAAATGAAACTCCTCATAAAAAATATGTACTTGAACAACTAGATATAATTCTAAAAGATAAAACTGGAAATCTTCTAAATGAATATATTGAATTTATTAACACTAATGGGGTTCAACTTTATTTAGATCCTATTGATAAATTAAATATCAAAAGAATCTTAAAAGCAATGGCATATTACAGATTAAAGCCAAAAGAAAAAATATATGATCCAAGTATAGGAGGAAAAACTAAAACTCCTGTAACATTCGGTTATATGTATTGGGAAAAAACAATTCATTTAAGTTCTAAAAAATTATCAGCAAGAAGTATAGGGCCTGTTCAATCAACTACTGGACAAGCTGTTAAAGGAAGTAAAAACGAAGGTGGACAAAGAATTGATGAACTAAGTGTTCATACTTTACTTAGTTATGGAGTTTATAACTACTTATTTGAAATTAGTACTCTATCTTCTGATGACTTAAAAACAAAATATAGAGCAATCAATAAAATTTATAAGAATGGAAAATTAAGATTATCTGAACTAAAAGAAGATGCAAAATCAACATCTGCTGAACAAATGAAAACTATATTAAAAGCTATGGGTGTTATCAAACCAATTTAAGATATAACTAATAAGGGTTAGATTTATTTCTAACCCTTATTAAATCTTTTCAGAGCTTAATTCTATGAAAAGATCTTATTTAGCAGATATATCAATATAAACAATATAATAAAAAGGAGATAAACTATGTCTAATACATATCAAGAACCTAAAACTAATGTTTATACAGAAATAATTAGAAAAGTTAATTATAAACTTGAAACAATAGAGTGTAATAATAATGATAAAATAAAAATTGTTGAACTAGTAGATGAAATTATTGATGATTATGAAAATATGATATGTCAAAATTGCGAATTTTATGTACCTTATGAAACTCTTATTAAAACATATCCGCCTAACAAGTTACCAGAAGTAGTAACTCAACAAGGATTTGGTTATTGTAATGTTATCGGAATATTTCCTGATGTTAGTTTTGGATGTCGAATGTTTAAACAGAAGGAAACTAATAGTACTAACAATACTAACTCTAATCAATAAATAATTATTTTATTAAAACATATTTCTCAATATAAAGGCATAAAATTAAAATCAGATTTATTAGTTTTGTTTAGTGAATTGAAACATTGTAAGAATTGAGTTTATTTAATCTGATAAAAAATCTGTTAACTAAAGATTATTAAAACATTTTAAAAATATAAAGGCAATATATGAAACAGTATCGAGGTGAATTAGAACATATAGTGTATAATAAACAAATAATGATTACAATAGATGATCAAGAATTTATTAGATCATTATTGAATCTAGAAGAAGATAATGTTACTTATAAACTACAGATAGAATTAATTTTTATTTTATATCAAATAGAATTTAAGAACTGGATGATTAATAATTCTAAAATTTTATTAGATGATGAATATATTTCATTAGATAAAACTCAACTCTTACAACTTTATACATATCTTTATATAAATAAATATGAAGTGATAGATAAATCGTTTTTTGAATTAGAATGTATTGTTGATTATCAAATGTATTCAATTTATAAATAAGGAGAAATATGTGATTAACAGAATGAATCTTATAAAATCAATAAAAATTTTAGAGTTAACTCAATATGAATTAGATGATCTAACATTAGATGATTTAAAAAAGAAATTTAGAGAACTTGCTAAAAAATATCATCCTGATAAGAATAAGAATGATCCTGATGCAGAAAAAAGGTTCAAAGAAATTAATGAAGCTTATGATGTAGTAAAAAAATATCTTGAACAAAAAGAAAAGATAGGTTCTTTTGGTTTTTCAGGATTTGGATTTGAGCCAAGATTTTCACATAGTGATATGATGAAACAGATGTTCCTAAAACAAAGATCTATTATAGAAAAAGTTATATCAATAGAAGATTTATTAACAAAAAAATCTATTACTATTGAATATAGTGTATACAAAACATGTACTGCTTGTTCTGGTGCTGGTTGTAGTAAATGTGATGGTGGATTCATTATTGAAAATAAATCAATTGAGATTTCAAATATTGATAGATTGATTGATGGTGGAAGATATGTTTTAAATGATTCACATGAGTTAATAACATCATCAGGATTGAAGCTACAGATACCAATAAGTGTTATTGTTAGATTTCAAGATTATGATAAAAAAGAAGATGTTCGTAGAAAAGGGAATGATATAATAAAAGTTTTAAAAGTTGATTTTGTTGATATAGTAAAACTAAATACAGGATCAAAATATAAATTTAAGTTATATAATAGAGAATATCAATTTGGATTAAATGATATTCAACAATCATCGATTAAATATAAATTCAATGGAATTCCTGGTTCATTTGGATCAAGTACGGGAGATTTAATAGTAGTTTTGGATATTAATTTTGATATATCAAAAATTAAAACTGATAAAATTAATGATTTGAGTACACTTATTAATAAGTATATAAATAATCAAAATTCAAAAACAAATTGATTCACTTGAGATTTTTAAATCTCTAACAAATTTAGATAAAAAATAACAAAAGGAGATTGAATATGAAATATGCAATTTTAGGATTTGCTATCGGTAATTTAATTATCGGAGAAGTTAAAGAAGAAACAGAAAAAACAATTACACTTGTTAACCCAATGGAGGTGATGACTCTTCCTGCTGAAGGTAAAGTACAAATTAGTATAATTCCATTAAGATTTGTATATAATGATGCTACAAGAAAAGAAGTAACATTCAGCAAAAATAAATGTTTATTTATTGATGATCTTGAAAACATTCCAAATCTATTTAATGGATATAAAGGTGAAGTTGAAAAAATGAATGCAGTAGCTGCACAAGGACCTGTTAATAATGGAGGAAATGACTCAGGAATTATTACTAGTTCATAAATTGAAAATAAGAGATACGAATGAGATTCGTATCTCATTTTATTTTTTAAGGAGCTAATTATGAAAATTAGAAAATATATTCCTGATGGTCATTTAGTAATTATGATTGATACAAAAACAGGATTTGGGTTCGAACAATGGAATAATTTTAGAGGTATTGAGTTTAAAGAGATAGGTATTTTAGATTTAAATAACAATCCTATATTTGTTGGCGATATTGTAAATGATCCTAACTATGAATACTATGTTATTGAAGAATCTGCAGAAAATTTATGTTTTATTATGAGACATATAGAAACAGGTGAAGTAAAAATGATACCAAGAAAAAATAATGTTTTACAAATTTCAGGACAAATCTATCTGCCTGAAACTTATCCAAAACACTTAAAAGATAAAATTAATTTTAAAAAGGATGTGAATAATGGATAATTCAAGTAATCAACAAAATTTTGATTTTCCTATAGTACTATTATTTATGACTCCATTATCATTAATAGAATCATATATTAAGATTTCAGTTGATAATAAAAATTTAGAAAATGCTCTTAAAAGAAATATTGGTAAAAATTTTGATGAATTATATTGTATATATTGTGGTAAAAAATTATCTGAAAAATGCCATGATACAACATACTTTGAACAAACGAATATGTATAGTTGTTCATGTACATTATCGCATCAAAAAGTAACAGGGTCTATAGGAACAATTATAGACGAAAAAATGTATAATTTATTAAAAACATTTATTACTAATTTAAGAAATATTATTGAGTTTATTCATGTTTATTATCTCATTAAAATAGGGGATGAATATGCTAAGAAAGTAATTACATTAAAGGATTTAATTTTTGATTTAACTATGTTTGAAAAATTATCAGAAAGAAAAAGAGTAGATACTGCAACATTATTACTACAAATAAAAATACAATATCCTATTTATTACGATATGATTGTTAGTATCGATAAAGTATCCGATATAATTAATGATGAGAATTTAAAAGATTATTTTGTTATAACATCAGTTAATTCTTGATGTTATATTTTTTTATTGTGTTACTGGTATCACCGGTATAATTAAAGGCATAATTAAGAACATTAAAAAATCATTAGATAAAGGAAGCAAATGTCAAATATATTACTAAGAGTTGATAGTGATTTTGGAGAAGTAATTAATTCAAATATTAAGAAAATTGCTGAGGAGTATATTGGTAAAGAGATAAGCGATGAAATTATTAGTGAATTGAAAGATAAAGTTACTGATTATTTAAGAACAGAAAATAAACTACCTAAAGAACTTGATATAAAATTTAGAATGATTAGTAATAAATTAGGGGTAATAATTTTTATCCAAATTAACAGACTTGCTGACATAAAGGTTGTAAATTTACTTTATTCATCACCTATTTATTTTATTGCAAATGGAATTCGATATTCACACTATAATCACAATAAAAGTGATAGTGATATAAAAAGATGTGATGGAGATTATATTTGTCCTATATGTAAAGCAAGTTTCAAATATGATCCTGAAAGATTCAATATGGAAGATCAACTATACAAATGCCCTAATTGTTCAAGCTATGTTGAATTAATTCCTTGTTGTGATCAATATAATATAGGAACAAAAGATTATAGTTTAATTAAAAGAGTAGGTTTTCACTTAAACCATGAATCTGTTCTTGAACATTCATTATTAATTTTTGATATTACAATGAGCACAAAAGCTCTTTTAGAAGAATCAAGACATAGAATAGGTGTATCACAAACTGTTGCTTCATCAAGATATTCATTAGAATCAGTTGAATTATTATTTGAATCAACAAATAATGATACTCTTGATTTCATTCAAGAAAAATATAAAGATTCAATTCAGAATGTAATATATGATTTATTTGATGAAGAAAAGTCTGTTGATTATACGATGGATCAGGTTGCTATGTTACTACCTCAATCATTCATGTATCGTTTGCAATTATCATTTAATTTAAGATCATTAAAACATTTTCTAGAATTAAGATTACACAAGAGTGCTCATAAAACAATAAGAAAAGTAGCTGTAGGAATTATGGAAGAATTAGAAAAGAATGCAAATAAATATTTTAAACTTCTAATAGAGGACAAAAAAATTAAATCAGCATATGAAGCAAGATATAATGATGAATTAAGAGGAAATAAATCTACAGTTATTAAATAGAAAGGATTCTTATGAAGATAAAAGTTAATACAATCGTAGATAAAAATCTACAGGATGAATCTATTGTTGATAAAATTGTTGATGAAATCAAAGAAATAGAAAATAGATATACATATATTAATCATGAGTTTGCATCATTAGTTATGATTGATGTAGATCAAATCGTATTGAAATATCAACAACAAGGATATCAAATTGAAAAAGAATTTATTATTGATGATGATAATATAACTATAAATCTTGAAATTAATTTAAAAAAGAAAGAAGAGGAAGAAGAAAAGAAAGAAGAGACAGAGTAATCTGTCTCTTTTTATTTTTTTATAGTTTTTTCATATAAATTATTATTGAATAAATTTAATTGGAGGAGTTTGGTCATGTTAAATAAAGGAATAGAAAATGTGCTTCAGTTTAGATTATCAAGAAAACTTTTAGTAAATCTCGAATTATTTGATAGAATTGCATCATCAGATGAAATTCGAGATGTTGTAACAAGATACAGTTGGATAAAACCAACTATAAAAAATTATGATCTTATTGAATCTGCATTGAAAGAACATAATGCCAATAAGATTCTCGATATTGGGTGCGGCAGCGGTTATTGGACATATCAGTTGAATAAAATGGGATTCGATGCCGAGGGTATCAAAACTGATATGTTTTCTGCAAAAGATGGTGTTGATTCAATCAATTTGTGTGATAAATGTCGTTATGGTGATTTTTATGAGATGTCTGATAGTGAATTATGCAGATATGATACATTTTATGTATCATGGCCTCCTTATCAATTACCTTTGGCAACTGATGTGTTTAAGAAGTTTTTATCACTTGATAATATAAAAAACTATGTGTTCATCGGTGAATTAGGAGGTTGTACCGGTGATACTGAGCTATATGATTTAATCATGGATAGCCAATTTATTAATGATAATAATTTAAAAGTGAAGGAGTACTTTGAATTAGAATCATTTAGTGGGATCCACGATTATCTTATTATAGTTCAGAAAAAGGAGAGCTGATGAAAGTAATTGATTCTATCATCGTAAAAAGGGTTCTTGAGCTTAAAAATTGTAAAGAACCCTCTTTTCGTAAGGAAATTATCAATGATATTAATAAGTATTTAGAAGTTTTAGGATTTAAAGGACAATTTTTTGTATCGAATAACAGATTAAATTGTTCAAGCTTAGAATGCAAAGAGTATATTAATAAAATACTTAAAGAAAGAGGATTCAATAATATTTTTTAAACAAAGTAAATAAGGAGGAGTTTGACTATGAATCTAACTAGAGAAGAAAGAGAAAAATTAAAAGAACAAGCAAAAAGAATGAGTGAAGATTTGTGGTATGAAGGTGCATTAAGAGGTTATGAGGTATCTTTTGATAAATTAAAAGATACTGATCTAGGGTTGTATGAAAAACTTAAGCTTGAATCAGATACATTAGTTGATGAATATTTTAATCATTGTTTGAAAAAAGCAATTAATGGAAAAATCAAAACAAGAAAAGATATTGAAGATGCTCTGAGAGAACTAAATTTACCTTGGGGATTACCAAGTAGTAATGTTATCTGGTGGATTGAAAATAAACTTAAAAAAGAAGGAGTTATATAATGCTACAAATATTTTTACTTATTTATTTTTTATCGATATGTGCTTCGATTGGAATGTTTATTGAGTATATTAAAACCCTTAATGAATATTCATCAAGTGAACGAGGAATATATGTTATTCCTACTGATTATCCAAAGAGGTATATGAAGGCTTATTTTATTCAGAACATTATATTTTCAATATTTCCTATTGTAAATACTATTAACGCGATTTATTTTTATATAAAAATGAAACTTCTTGAAAAATATGATTATAATTATACACTTATTGATTATATTTATGATAAGTTTATCATTAAAGGAAATTGAAAATGATATCAAAATTTGATAAAATAGGTTTCTATATTAATGAAACTTACAATATAATATTTGGTGACACTAGATTTATTGATTCAGGTAAAACAGAGAATGATCAGATAGTACTTCATGCAATATATAGTGTCGCACAAGCAATTATTGAACCGCCGAAAGAATTATTTAATTCAGAAGAAGATTATGATGAATATAATAGAATAATAGATGATCCTGAACAAAATTTAAACTTTATAAAAGCATTAATGGGTGAATATCACCCAGTTGTTGAAGTAGCAAAATATATATCTAGGGAAGGATATTAATGCGTGAAAATATTGAGATGCTGCTTGAAATGTATCCGAGTTCAGTAGAAGTTGAAGATTTATTATATCAAGTTAAGAGCATGATATCTATTAATGAAATTAATAATTTAAGAACTAATAGGGTTGATACCATTGTTTTTGATGTAGTTAATCTTGAACTCGTTATTATCCAACTTTCTAAAAAAGAAATTGTTGAAAGAATTACAGAATATGAAGTTCATGATGAAATCCCGTTTTGTGTAATCTTATCAAAAACAACTGTTATCATTAAAGAAGGAATCACACTGATTAAAGAGTATCTATGAGATATAGGAGATCTAATAGATCTCCTTTTCTTTATTTTTTTATATAAATAAATAAAAAGGATAATATATGTCAGAAAGATATACTAACCCTATATTTCAAGTAATTGATATTTATGAGTTTGATACTAATCAAACATGGGAAGCTATGATACAAGGTGGCTCTGATGATTTAGATAGAGTAATTTATACAGATACTGATTCAAGTTTTATTAGATTATTTGAACTATTTCAAGCGTATTTTAATAAAAGTGAGGAAGAGTTTAAAAAAATAGTTATGGAATTTAGTGAAGAATCAGTTAAACTGTTAGGAATTGATAAACAAACTTTTATTACACTTATTACTGAAGTTACTGATTTTCTTGGTGATTATGTAAATAATAAAATACTTGTTGATTTCAAAAATAAATATGGTATTGATGATGAATATAATCATCTTGATTTCAAAGGTGAGTTTATTTTCTCAGCAATTTATATTTTAATGAAAAAAGTATATGGATATAGACAGATAGCAGAAAAAGGTGTTATTGATGAAAAATTTGCATCAAGTAATTTAGGTGTTAAATCAGATAAAGCAGAGATTACAAATAAAGTAATTTTAAATTTACTGAAACTTATATTAACCCAACCTACATTAAAACCAGTTCTTACATATGCAAAGAAATATATTCAGCAGTTTAGAGAAATGATAAGAAATCGTGATGTTAGAGTTGCAATTCCTTCATCAATAAATAAACCTATTGATGAATATACTAAAAATGGTGAAACACCAAGAGCGGCTTTAATATTCGAATACTTAACACATAATAGAGGATATATTAGGTCTGGTACCAAAGGTAAACTATATGTACTTAACAATATTAATTGGAGTAAAGTTAAAGACGCAGAAAAAGTTCAAAAAGAATTAGTAGAAGATTTAAGAAACAGATGGGGTATTAAAGATATAAGATCTGCACTAAATGTTATATTCATACCAGAAGCATTTGAGGAAAAATTTGATTTCGATATGATTGATATTAATGAAGACGCACAACTTGTTAAGGTTCTATTAAAACCATTAGACCAATTATTTAGACCTTTAGGTATTGATATAGCCGAATTAGCAAATGTTGATAAAAAATTATTTAAATAAAGGAGATAATAATGACTAACAGAGATAAAGAATTAATAATTGCTAGAATATTTAATGTATTATCAGATGATGTACAGATACAATCTGGAAAATTTGCTATTCTAGATACAACACCAATAGTTGGATCTATTGAAATAAAATGTGATAATTTTGAGATTAATTTACTTCTTGATGCCGATGTTCTTAATTTTTTAGGAAGTAGAAGATTACAAGGAAATATATCGATAATTTCAATACCAGGTTTGCTTCAGATGATAGAAAATTCATTAAGATATGATTTTCCAGGTTGTGCTGTTGTATCAAAAACGAATAACAAAATTAATCTTAATAAAGGTGAGGAAGTTGAAACATTTAAAATAACTTCAGTTTCTGAGTCGATACTTGTTGTTGCAAAATTTAAACAAGATAACAATAAAGATTATACAAAAGATGTTAATGAAAATAATAAAACAAACGATGATTATGTGCATAGAACTATTGAAATTTATAATAGTATTATCGATAATTTAATGTCTGTTGCAACAGATGTTCCTCATCATAAACAATCACTAGATACTTTTTATACTGATTCTAGTAATGAAAATTATACAAAAGATATAGATAAGAATAAAACAGATGATTATGAAATTGCTGAAATCTACAATAATGTTATTAATGCTCTAATATCTATTGCAACAAATATCGCGTATCGTGAACAATCATTAAATATTTTCTATATTGATTCTGATAATGTAGATGTTTCAAACTTAAATTCACTTTGTTTATCTAATAGAATAAATGTTTATTATAAATTTTCTGATAGTTCTAGTACTAAATATTTTCTAGAAATGATTGATCCAGTAAAAGGTATTGGAAATAATAAGATTAATAATGATATAGATCAATACAAGAGATTTGTAATTACATTTGAGGAAATAAGAACAGAAAATCCAAAAGGTATTATTGTTGTTGATATTCCAAAAGATATATATTATCTACTACTTAATAATCCGGTAGATGAAATTATTAAAAATTTATCTATATCTGATTTTAAAAGACAATTATATCAACTAATGGAATGTTTATTATCAGTAGATTGTGATATTCTTGAAGAATATTCAAGAGCAATCGAATTTGCACCAAATAATGATACTAGAGAAAAATTAAAAAGTCTCGCATATGATATTCTAATGATTCAAACAGAAAAATATGATGACAAAGAAATTGATAATGTTATTAAAAAGTTGGAATATATTTATAATTTAACTAAGTAAAAATATAAATTTCCCAGGAACATCTTTAAAAGGATTAATTATGACTTGGGATGTTCTTGGGTATCAAATCTTAGGATATGCACCAAAGACTGCTGATGCTTTAATAAAAGGTGATAAAACCATAATACAAAAATTATGTGATTATTTATCTGTGTCAGATTGCACCCCTGATAAAATAATTGAAGTTATTAAAACTTCAGAAGGAATTTCAAAACTTATTAATTTTGAATTTGATACATTTGGAATAACAAAAAATTTAACATTAAATCAAATAGGATTTAATGATCCATGTAGTAACTTATGTCTTGATGAGTCATATTTTAAATTACAAGTAATATTAGCAACAGTAGCAACTATAGCATTTTTTGGAATAGTTGGTTATGTTATAGCTTATGGTATGGCAAATCTTACAAAAGAAGGATCATTTATCGTAGGAAATCTTACAGGTATTGCAGGTGCGATTGCTAAAGATGTTTATGGATATTTCTTTGGTTCATCTATAGGATCAAAACAAAAATCTGATACTATTAATAAACAGCATCAGATAATAAAACAATTATAACTTCATATAAATAATAACAGAGGTGAGTGTTAATACTCACCTCTTTTTATTTTTCGAAAAATAAAAAAGAAGGAGTTTGTGATGTACTATAACACAATTTATGATTTATTTGATGTATTAGAAGAAATGAATGGATGGTCGTATCTTGATGTATCTGGAATAAAAGAAAACTTTAAAAAAATATGTGAAAAGTTTGATTTGTTTGATGATGATATAAAAGAAAAGATTGAAAGATCATCATATGATGATGTAGATAGTATTGATGAATTGTCAAATTATGATCCATATGAATTTTGGTGGGCTGCGCCATCAAGAAGAGGATTTATCTTTAAAGCTCTTACTGAAATTGAAAAAGCACTAGAAAAAGTAGAAGAGGTTGTTGCTGATTTAGGTGCTGAATATTATGAGATTAGAGATAGAAACATGAATGTGGAATCAGAAAATAATTTAGAAGGAGATAATATGAATAAAGTTGTAGCAACAGTTAAAAATGATATGAGTTTAGAATTTATTGATTCAGATTTTGAAAATGCAAATAAAGCGATTTTAAATGAAACAAGTAAATCAACAACTACTGCTAATACAAGTACACCAAATACAACTACTAG
>Ga0256837_1002390_pt1 | contig 11689 bp, 8 predicted proteins | sample 4562384metaG_FD_185976 | JGI IMG/M metagenome (GOLD analysis project Ga0256837, IMG submission 185976) | Hydrothermal vent microbial communities from Guaymas Basin, Mexico - 4561-384 | ecosystem: Environmental > Aquatic > Marine > Hydrothermal vents | place: Mexico: Guaymas Basin | collected... | reverse complement strand
ACTAAAAGACCTGAAAGACCAAAGATTTTAGCTTTTTTCATATCGTTATTTAGTAAGAAATAAAACTCAATAATCATAAATGTCAAGTAAATCCCATAAAGAGTACCCATCCACCAAATAGCAGATGTTAATCCTGGACTTAAAACATTATAGATAAGCATAGTTACAGGGTGACCAATCTCAAAAGCGATAACAGCAAAACCAGCTAAAATAGTTACGATTGAACCAAATATAGCTCTTTTACTTATCATCATATAGTCTTTAAAACCAAAAACATCACCAAGTGAACCAACTATACAAAAACCAGTTGAACTAACAACAAAGAAGATGTATACAGCGATTAATAATCCCCATGGATGTTCTCTTGTTACATTATAAGCATGGTGACCATGTATAAGGTATGTAGCAACACCAACAACAAACATAGCTAAGAATGCTAAGATAACAACTGCAAGTAACATATTAGAAGCTGTTTTTTCAAAACTTAGTAATGATTTGATAGAAAAATCTTCCCTAATAGGGATATTTAATGGACCTATTTTCATTTTATACCCCTTATGTTAGATAAAATAATTTTGGTTTAGTACCAAGATGAGCTTTTAAAGAAAAATGTTCTCTAACTCTTAGTACTTCACTAATTTCACTATTTGGATCATCAAGATCACCAAAAATTCTTACTTTTGTAGGACAAGTATTTTGACAAGCTGTTGTAGTTTCACCACGAGCTAGCCTAGTATCTGCACAAAAAGTACACTTATCAACCGTTACTGTTCTATCATCAACATATCTTGCATCATAAGGACAAGCATTCATACAGTAACTACATAAAATACACTTTTCAGGGTCAACTCTTACGATACCATCTTCAGTATAATATGTTGCATGAGTTGGACATACCTCTTCACAAGGAGCTTCATCACAATGTTGACATTGTGATGGATAAAAAGCATTTGAAGTAATATCAAGTAAAGGGTATTGACCCTCTATCTCACCATTACCAACCCAAATTCTGTGCTTATCAGCACCCATTAAAATTCCGTTTTCCTCTTTACATGCTGTTTCACATGCTTTGCAGTTGATACAACTTTTGTAATCAAGTGCCATTCCATATCTAGCCATAAATTACACCTTTCTTATTTCAACATTAGTTTCATGCATAGCTGCAGCACCATAAACAGGTTCAATGTTATCTTCAATAATTTTATTGTCATTACCACCATTTTTATATGCCCAAGTTAACTCTTCACTCTCTTCACCAAAACCATGGATAAAGAAAACTTGATCTGGAGCAATTTTTTCTGTTGGGTATGCTTTTAATTGTGTTTTACCAATACTAGAACTTACTTCAATCATATCAGCAAACTTAATACCTTTTTGTTCTGCGATTCTTCTATTTATCCAGATAAAATTCTCAGGCATAAGGTCTCTAAGCATTGCATTGTTAGAAGTTCCACTTTGAGTAAATTGTGCATGTCTTCCTGTTAAAAGTTTAAACTTACCAGCAGGTACACTAAATTCATATTCATCTCTCCATACTGGCATAGGATCAATACCTTTTGAAGCAAATGAAGCGATTACACATTCAATCTTACCAGATGGAGTTTTTGCTTTACCACCTTTTACACTATAACTTCTTTTCTTTTTAGGGTAGTATTGAAATTTATTCGCTGCAAGTTGTTTGTAATACTCATCTTGTTTCGGATAAAATACACCATGATGATGAAGTTGTTCAGCTGCTCCCTCATACATAGAAACTGCATGATGATTTAGTTCTTCTTGTGTATGTAAGAATGGTAAAGTTAAATCAAATTCAGCATAAGTTTCCTCTTCTCCATCTTCTTCAATAGCATCTTGAATCTCTTCATCATACTTTTTAGAAATTTCAAAAAGTGGCTTAGAAATCTTAGTTGTTAAACCTTTTAGTATCTCTATAACAGGTTTAGTTTCAAACATAGGGTCAATAACTTTATTTCTTACAGCTATTGAAGGTTCAACACCACCAAATGTTTTAACTGGGTCTGTTCTTTCAAGATATGTACACTCTGGTAAAACAACATCAGCATACATTACTGTATCACTAGGCATTGTATCTATAGTTACAACAAGTTCCATTTTTCTTAGCATTTCAGCAGTTTTAGCAGTGTTTGGCATATTCATCATTGGGTTATGCTTATAACAAAACATCCCTCTAACTTTATATGGCATTTTACCTTCTAAGAAACGGTTTCTCCAACCTATCCAAGAACCACCACCAGAAACTACAGCACAATCATCATAACCTTGATGACCCTCTTTATCTGTACTTTTTACAACTGCTCTAGCTTTAGCTTTTTCATATAATGGTTGTAATCCCTCATGTGGTTTTAATGCTATCTTTGAACCAAAGATTAAACCACCCTCAGTATCTATACCACCATGAAGTGCTTGAAATATTGCCATTGCACGACGAAGTTGAAAATCACTTTTAGCAAAAGTACTTCTTCTACCAGGATAGTAAACTGCTTTTGGAGCTGCTGCTGCAAAATCTCTTGCTATTTGGTAAATATCTTTTGCTTTAATTCCAGTAATAGGCTCTGCCCATTCAGGAGTATATTTATTGTCAAGTACACTTTTTTTGTACTCTGCATAACCATTGAAATGTTCTTTAATATATTTAGAATCTTGTAAACCTTCAGTAAGAGTTACATAAGTTAAAGCTAAAACAAATGCTAAATCTGTTCCTGGTTTAATCGCTAACCATTTATCTGATTTTGCAGCTGTATTTGTAAAACGAGGGTCAACACAAATTAATTTTGCTCCACGACCTTTTGTTCTTTTAAATACATCCATAGTATCTGGAGTAACGATAGCTTCAGCTCTGTTTGCCCCAGCCATAATTACATACTCAGCATTTTCTAAATCTGCTTGTGGGTAAGTTCCCATAGTAACACCATATCCAGATGCAACTGTTTGAAGACAAATAGAAGCATGATTTAACCAGTTACCAGAACCAAATGCTTGATAAAATTGCTTAAATGTATGTTCAGCCATACCTTCACCAGCACAAAAAAGCATAGCAGAACGGTTATCTTGTTCTTCATCCATAATCTTTGATAGACCTGGAAATTTATCGGTACCATTTAAGATAGCATCATATGCCTCATCCCAAGTTACTCTTTTAAATTTACCTTCACCTTTTTCTCCTATTCTAATCATAGGGTACTTTAATCTATCTGGATCATAAAGTGCTTGAAGACCTGCATTTCCTCTTGCACATAACATGTTCTTAGATTTTGGGAATAATGGATTTGGGTTTAACTTTGTAACTACTCCATTTTCAACTCTTGCTAATGCTGCACATTTGTTAACACACATTTCACATAGTGTTGCAACATCATGACTCTTACCTATCCCAGTCTTTGTATTATGAAATGAAACTACGCCTGGTTTTGCACCACCACCATGCTCATTTGATAAAAGACTTGTAGCTGTTGTTGCACCAACAACACTCATTGCTACAGTTCCTTGAAGAAACTTTCTTCTTGAAATTTCAACTTCCATAAGCAATACCTCCTAATAAAATTCTAAAGTAATTTACTAAAAATATTTTCTTAAATTATTCTTAACAAAAAAACATAGATTTACAATTATAGGTTAATAAGTCTTATAGATAACTTTAACAAATTCTATATATAATATTATATTATGCAAATACAAGAAATTATTATTATTTAAATAAAGTTAAAAATGCTTATAGTACTTATAAACCTTACTTATTTAAGCTATATGAATTAGAAAATAAAAAAAATAAAAATATTTATTTAAAATAATTTATGTAAAGCAAAACATAAATTTATCTTATTAAGCTAATAATACAAACTTATATTTAAGAGAATAAAGTAGTATTTTTACTTATTGTTTGGTATATGAATATCAATATCTTCCATCATCCCTTTATCAAAATTTTTATGACAAGCGAAACAATTTGATTTTCTTTTTACCTTTTCAGACTTAAATATTTCTCTAGGTATATCGGAGTGAACATCTTTCCAATATTTTATTTTTGTGATAGATTTTCTACCTCTTGCTCCATTTAATGATTTCATAACTTTTACAGATATTTCTCTTGTACTTTTATCGGCACTATTATTTTTCAAGTAGTTAAAAATAACAGTTTGGTCATTTAATGAAATACGATTTTCACCTTTTTTCATTTTTGGTGATATTTTTTCTCCAAAATGATTGCTCAAACTTCCTTGAATTCTTTCCCAAGATGAACTCGGTAACATAAATGGAGGATAAGGTTTATGACAAGCTCCACACTCAGTATAGTAAGTAAAAGATTCATGTTTATAATCTTTTGGTTGCTCTTTACTAACTACAAAAGGGTTATTTCTTCCATCTGTTGAAACAAAAAATACCATAACCGAGATGATTAAAAAAAGATAAGTTAGTCCACCTTTGAATTTTCCAACTTCTGAGTCTTCACCTTTTGCTTTTTTGTAACCAGTTATCATAGCAAGAGCCATATTGGTTTTATGGTAAAATTGTTCTATAAGTACACCAGATATATGGATAATAACCCAAACAAGAAGAGTATAAGATGCTAAGGTATGGATTGTATAAAGTGTATCCATATGCATATAATAAGTGTCATTTAAAAAACCAAGATAACCTTTTCCCTCTTGAATCCCATAAAGTAAAAGACCACTTACAGAGATAATAGAACCAACAACAAGAACTATAATAGTAAACCAACTTGAAGCTGGATTATGTCCAGCTGAAATATCCCTCCAACGGTTTTGAACTTTTTCAACAAAGTAAAATTTTAATTTATCTAATGACAATTTAAAAGTAGAAAATCTTGCATATTGTGGACCAACAAATCCCCATATTATTCTATAAACCAACATAAGTCCAAAAATAATACCAACAGCAACATGAAGATTAAGTAAGTTTTCTTTTAGTGAAAAGATGAAAGCAATTGTAAAAGATGAAGCAATTAGCCAATGAATTATTCTCGTATATACAGGCCACACATATACATGATCTTTTTTTCTATTCAAACTTATATCCTAATTTTTTATATGAAATTATATCGTATAAAAGATTAGAGATGAAAAAAGGGAGTAAGTTTATATACTCCCTTTAATTAATTTAAATAAGAATTATTTCTTTTTAGATAGATTAGATAGATATTCAGCCATTGAATTTATATCGTAATCGTAACCTTTTTCAACAAGTTTTTGCATATTATGTTCCATAATATCGTGTTCAGTACCTGAAGACTGATTTGTTCCACCATTTTTTACATCAAAAAGATCTTCAGCCATTTCACCTGCTGTTCTATCATTTAATGCTGGTGTATGTTTAGCAGGATTACCTTGCCCATGAACACCATGACATTTAATACAACTTTTTTCATAAACTTCTACAGTAGTATATTTATATGTTTTAACTTCTGGAGCTTTTTGCTCGTTACAACCAGTTAAAGCTACAAAAGCTAAAGAAGCTAATGCAAGAGTGCTTATTTGTTTTATCATTTTATTCTCCTAAATTTATTATTTTATTAAGCTCTACCACTTAGCATACCCATTTGAGTCATTGGTTTTAGTAGGTAAACTTTTAACAACCACCAAATCCATCTCTCTTGAGTAGGATCAAGAGGAACCATTGGTGTTGGTTTTTTAGTCCAGTTAAACTCAGCAAGCATAACTGTACCAATACTTGTAATAAGTGGACAAACTGTATATCCAGCATATTTAGCATTAGTTGTTTCTATAGCTTTTTGATTACCTTCCATTGCAGAGATAACATTATTAACAACAACTTTGTATTGCTTACGAGCAGAACCACCTGTTTTACCCATAGGAACAGCAACAACATCACCTAATGAAAATACATTTTTGTATTTTACATGTTGAAGAGTCTCTTTTTTAACTGGTACCCATCCTTTAGATGAACCAACTTTAGAATGAGCAACAACATCTGGAGCTTTCATAGGTGGTGTTACATGGATAAAGTCATATTTAACTTGAACCTCTTTACTTTTTAGTTCAACTCCATACTCTTCTAAATCTTCATCCCATGCACCTTTTTCAGTCCAGTGATGGTTAAAAGTAGCCATTTTTGCTTCTTTATCTATTGCTATTAAGTTATGTTTATAATTCCATTTAAAACCTCTAGTTTTAAATTGGTTTACAATAGCTTCGTGGTACTCTGGAACACCAAACATTTTACCACCATTTGGATAAAAAGTAAGTTCAACAGCATCTCTACATCCAGCTTTTTCAAGTTGAGCATGTGTTAGATACATAATTTTTTTAGGAGCACCACCACATTTAATAGGAGTATTTGGGTGAGTAAATACAGCTTGAAGTTTAGGTTCACCTTTTTTCCATTTTTTAGCTTTAGCGATTAATTCTTCAATCCCTGCCCATGTAGCTTCAGAACCATCTTGAAAATAGATAGAATGAACGCCATCTTTACCAACTGTTTTTTTAGCTTCAGCATTATCTGGATTACAAGAAGTTATCTCACCAGTTAAACCTTTAATAGCTTTAAAGTTAAGCATAAGACCAGTAGCTACAATAAGAAAATCATAACTAATCTCTTTTTTACCATCTACTACAACTTTATTATTATCAGGGTCAAATGCAGTTACAGCACCTTTAATTAGTGTTGTACCATTTGGAACAAAATCATCTCTATTATAAACAACTTCACTTTTAGCCCAAATACCACCACCTACAAGTGTTTGACCTGGTTGGTAAGATGTAGAAAGAGGATTTGGCTCAATCACGGTAATATCTGGATTACTAAGTGTGTTAGTTAAACGAGCAGCTGTACTCATACCAGCAAGACCACCACCAACAATAACTATTTTACCTTTTGCTTCTGATGCAGATACCGTGGTAGCACCAACAGTAGCACCAGCAATAACAGATGCAGCAAGTGGTGACATAGTTAAATATTTCATAGCATCACGACGAGACATAATTTCAGGATGTTTATCAACCTCTTGTAAAATCTCTTCGATTAGTTCGTTTTTATTCATTCTCTTTCCTCTGTTGTAAAATAAATTATTTCATTCTAGCATTATATAAACTATATGGCTTGATAATTGTATTTATAAGTATTATTTCTAAAAAAGTGTGTAGAATATTAACATATTTTTAATATTGAGGATTATTTATAAAATTTAAGCTTATATTTATTATAAATTTTAGTTAATTAAGTATTATTTATAATAATTATAAGTATATATATTATTCACCCTAAGGTGAATAATACTTAGTATCTATATCTGAAGTAAACTCTTAAATCTTGTGCAGTATCAATAGCACTAGGAACATTAGCTACATCCATAGGTGTTCCAAAATCTCCGAAAAATGCTTGAGAACCAGTATAATCATAATCTATATAAGTATATCTAACTTGCATAGTAAAGATTTTATCTATGATTGGTTGAGTCCAGTAAGCTTCATAAGCATCACCACGAACAGCAAGTTTTGAACCTATCATAGTATCTTCACCATAAGTAAATGGTCTCCAGTATTTTGAACCGTGATTGTACTCAAGTCCAAACTTACCACCTGTCATATTTGGCATTTGAGCTCCTAGATAGATAGATGAACCACTCTCATTATCTAACGAGCCAAGCATTGCATTACCATCTTGTGGTCTAGTATTACTCCAAGCAAATGATGCAAACAGCGTTGTATCATCTAAGAAATCATTTATCTCATCACCAACACCTGACATTTGAAATGATAATGCAGCACCATCTATCTCACCATAACTCTTGAGTGAATCACCAGCAGAGAGAGTACCACTTCTATCAGCATCATTCATACCAAGAACATTAAATGCACGATAGTATTTTGCAAATGCAGTATATTGACCATCATCATACATCTTAGCTATAACACCAACAAGATCCATATTATGAAGTAATCCACCATCTTCTGCATAATCAGGATTTGCCATATTAAATCTACCATTTGCTTCAGATAAACCTCTACCTAAACAAACTTTTAAGTAACTTCCCTCAACAATATCATCAGTTTTAACACTACCACTGATACCATCAAATTCCATATTTATAATATGCCCGATTGGTGATTTTGCTTTATCATCTTCTCTCATATTTACTAAGAAACCATTAGTAGCTGGGCGACGACCAACACTTAAAGTATAACCTCTATCGTTGATAGTTGGTGACCAGAACCAATAAGCTTCTCTTACTCTTAATGTATCATTTGTTAAATTTTCATTAACAATCCAGTCAAAAGTATCAAATCCTTGTCCAGTACCCATTTGACCATAGTTAGCACCAAAAGCTTTGTTATAAGCTAAAGTACCTTTAAACATCATATCATCAGTAGGTGCATAACCCATACCAAGCCACAATCTCATAGAATATAAACCATCATTTGAATACTTTGTACCATCTGTAGTTTTATACTGAAGATTATCATAAGAAGTTCTAAAATCAACATCAAATTTAATGTTGTCGTTATTAGCAAGTTTATTAACTGCTGAAACTCTTTTTTTGATTTTTTTCTGAACCTTGTTAGTCTTCGCTAATTTTGCTTCCATTTTTTCAAGTTGTGCTTTAAGTGCATCTATCTGTGCTTGCATATCTGAGTTTGCATCTGCATAGATAGAAGTACTTAAAAGTGCAACAGCTGAAAGTGCTATCAATCTTTTCATTTTCATCCTTTAAATTATTTTGCACATTTTAGCAAATTAGAGTTTAAAAGATATCCATAATATTATATTTATTGTAAATTCAAACTATTTTATTTAAAATTCGCATCATAAATAAATGAACTTATCTCTCTTAAAACCTCAATCTCAAAAGCCAATTCTGGCATCAATGAGTACTTATCAACAGCATCAAGCATTATAGAAGTTTTTTTATTAGGTTTTATCACCCACTTAGACATATAGTTTACAAAATCTTCTTTTTTACTAAAAGCTCTTTTATAATTTTTTTGTACTTCCATCATAGATGGTGCAGATATAGATTTTGTACTATGATGACAAGTTACACAGTTGCCATTAAACAGAAGTAAACCATCATCACTAGCATAAAGGCTACAAGTGATAAGTAATGTTAAAACAAGTCTATTTACGAGCATCTTTTATCATCTCATAAGCTTGATTTATCTCTTGGGTTTTTTCTGTAGCCTCTTTCATATAACTTTCATCTTTACCTTGTGACTTGATAATATCTGGATGGTACTGACGAACTAACTTTCTGTAAGCTTTTTTTATGGTTGCCATATCATCCGTTTCACTTACACCTAAAACAGCATAGGCATCTACTACATTATTTTGTGGTTTGACATTTTTCATCATCTGTTCAAACTGATCAAAAATAGCATGGTAAGCTTTTGGGTCAAACTCTAATGCTTCAGCAATAGTAGCTAAAATATCCTCTTCACTTTCACTAACTTCACCATCAACAAATGCAAGTTGGATTAAAAATCCCATAAATTGTTGCTCTTTAGCTTTATCTCTTTTTGTAGCTTGTGACAATCTTTGTGCTAATTCTTGAGTATTTGTAGATATATCTTTTTCTTCATTGAAAATTTGTTTTAGTATATCTTTAGTTCTCTCAGGTTCAGGAAATACACCAGAAATATCATCAAACATTATCCCAATAAGTTGTGCTTCAAGTGCATCAACCTTACCATCTGCCTTAGCAACTTTTGCAACAAGTGCTACAAAAAGACCAAGTTCAGAACTTTTTATAGACTCATAAGAGACAGAAAAGTTTTTAAATGCTTCTTTTGAATAATCTGTATATTTTGAGTAGCTTTTAAATATATAGAAAAAAACACCACCTAAAAGTAGTAAAAGTATTATATTGTCCATAGTAAAATCCTTAATTTTTTTACCATTATACAAAGATTTAACCCAAATTATGCAGTAGAAATTTTATAAATTTCTACTGCATAATTTGAGTTTGATTAAATAAGATGCTTTTTTATCCAAATAGACAGAACATATAAACCCCATATATGTTGTTTAAAAGCACCTTTATTAGCACCATCTATATAGTTTTGAAGTTCAGCATCTTTAAAAAGTCCAGTTTGTTTATTTACTTCACTAATTATTTTTAATTTATTAGCATCTACTAAATACTCCATATAAGGGTTAGAAAAACCTTTTTTCTTTCTTATTAAGATTTTTTCATCAAGATAAGGTTTCATTATGGTTTTTAAAAGTGATTTTGTAACACTATCTTCATACTTTAGTTTTGAATCTATACTAAAAACTAAAGAGGCTAGTTCATGGTCTAAAAATGGTGTACGAGACTCTATACTATGAGCCATACTTACACGGTCAAGCTTAGTCAAAAAGTGTTCAGCTTGAAAAAGGTTTAGGTCTATATAGGAGTACCAAGAGGCTTTATCTTGATGGTTTGAATTTTCAAATCTTTCTAGGTAAGGCTTTAAGTATTTTAAAGAGTTGTTATCTTTTAGATTTCTTTTGAGTAAATTATTTTGTTGTAGGTCTGTAAAACACTCCCCTGATGTACGAAAAAGTGTAGTATTTTCAAAGATTCGTTTGTAATGTTCCCACTCCCGTTTGTTAGAAAAATTTGAACGGAAGTAATTTTTTAACCAACCTTTGTTTTTTAAAGATGCTAAGTTCTCAATATCAAGATACTCAAAATACTGCCGATACCCTAAAAAAAGTTCATCACTACCCTCACCACTTAACACAACTTTATAACCATCTTTTTTAATCTGTTCAAAAAGTAGGTAAAGAGGAACAGATGCAGGGTCGTTTAACGGCTCATCTAAAGTGTCCAAAACTTTATCACTAGCATCTAAAAAATCACTCTGAGAGATAATCACCTCTTTGTTGTCTAGCCCTAAAAACTTAGCTGTACTTTTTGCATTTTCTCGCTCATCATACTTTGAAAATCCATCATAACCAAGTGTATAAGTTTGAAGTTTTTTTCCATGTTGTGATGCGAAGTAATTTATGGTAGCACTATCTATCCCACCTGAGAGAAGTGATGCCATAGGTACATCTGCATCTAATCGCAAGTGCAAAGACTCTTTAAGTTTTTTTTCTAAAAGATATAGTGCTTCATCTTTATCTGTTATGATATTTGGAGTGGCATCTAAAAGGTCAAAATACTTTTTAATCTCAATCTTTTTATCTTTATAAACAAGATATTCCCCAGATGAAAGTTTTTTAATCCCCTCAAAAAATGTAAAAGGTGGAGTAGGTGCTAAAAAAGAGAGGTAGCTAAAAAGAGCATCATAGTTTAGTCTGTTTTGTTTTAAAAAAGGAACGATAGCTTTTATCTCCGATGCGAACACAAAACTACTACCCCCATAGTAAAAAAGTGGTTTTTTACCAAGTCTATCACGAAAGAGATAAAGAGTATCGCCATCTTTTAAAGCGATAGCAAACATTCCACGAAGATGCTTTACAAAATCCACTCCCCACTTTAAATAAGAAGCTATGATAACCTCTGAATCTCCATCAGTTTTAAACTCAAAATCTAACTCTTTTTTTAACTCTTTGAAGTTATAAATCTCACCATTGAACGAAAGTAAAATATCTTTGTATTTAAAAGGTTGGTTTGAGTATGAAGATTTATCAGTAATAGTAAGTCGTTGATGTGCGAAAAAAAAGTTTCTTTCCTCAACAACACCACAAAAGTCACCACCACGATGTA
>Ga0256837_1002389_pt1 | contig 11695 bp, 10 predicted proteins | sample 4562384metaG_FD_185976 | JGI IMG/M metagenome (GOLD analysis project Ga0256837, IMG submission 185976) | Hydrothermal vent microbial communities from Guaymas Basin, Mexico - 4561-384 | ecosystem: Environmental > Aquatic > Marine > Hydrothermal vents | place: Mexico: Guaymas Basin | collected... | reverse complement strand
GTAATGTAATAGCTATTTATCCTAGTTAAATCTAGGGGCTATTATTAAGTGATTTAAGTACTAACTTGAGATCTTTAACATTTTACTGTTTATGACTTTGCGAATACACGATTCGGATTATAAGGTGTGTTATATTTAAATATAGCATATATAATAGTTGCAAGTTTTCTTGATACTGCAATAAGGGCTTCTTTTTTAGATTTACCTTGTGATTTTTTAGTATCATACAATTGTTTTAATTATGAATTATGGAGCATACAACTAACTGAACTCATATAAAGTGCATGTTTAGCAATAGATGAACCTCTTTTGCTAAGATGTCCTGTTGATTTATAATTACCTGAACTATTTTCAGTTGGAAATAATCCTATATAGCCTATAAACTTAGCAGTTGTAGGAAACCTAGTTAAATCTCCACATTCACTTATAATTGCTGCAATTGTTTTTTCAGCAACCCCAGGTATTGATTTTAGATGATCTATTAAAGTTGTTGTTTTATCATCTACTTTCATATCTTCTTCAAATTTATCAGTTGATATATTTTGTTTTTCAAGTAAACTAAATATCTCTTGTTCTAAGATATCAATCTCTTCCATATATAGTTTTAAAAGTCTTATTGAGCTTCTAATTGCAATAGCACGAGCATCTTTGGCCTTACCTGAATATACAGAGTTTTTAGATGCATTTAAAATTTGAATAGCTTTTTCATCATTGAAATTATTACCTTTAATATGTCTAAATACTTTGACTATTCTATCAACACTACTATTTTTATAATGGTGTGCAGTAGGATACTTATCAAGTAGAGCTAAACCTATATTTGTAAAAGGATTAGTGATATATTCAAACTCTGGAAATGTAACTGCATGATTAGTTAAAATTCTTTTTTTAACATCTTTCATATCATCTTGTATACTAGTTCTATTACGATATAAAGTTCTTAAAGATTGATATTCATCATTGGTTACATAGCCTTCACTATATTTACCATCTTTGATAAAGAGTGCTATCATTAGTGAATCTATATTGTCATTTTTGACTTTCTTCATAGTGGTTTGCTCCCTATATCTTGATGTTTGGAATGGATTTAATAGTTTAACATTATATCCTTTTGAAATTAAAAATTCTAAAAGATTCTCACCATATATTCCTGTAGCTTCAAGACCTATTAGAAAGTTGGCTTTATCTGTTGATACTGTATCTAATTTTGTAATAAAACTAGAATAACCATTACTATCATTTTCAACTCTAAAAGCTTTTTTAAATACCTTAACTTCATTTTCATCAATGATTGTTACCACATGAAAAGTTTTTGCTATATCTATACCTACATAATTCATTTGTTTGTCCTTTGTGTAATCTTTAGTTGTCTTGAGTATTTCAACTCAAGAATTCACAGCCTCGTTAATCTATATGCAATAGGTGCTATTCAACAGCTACCCTTACAGCTTTTAAATAAGTGATTAACAACTAAAGATAGCAACTGGCTTTACTGGTGAAGTGTATAAATATTTTTATATCTTCAAGGATAAAAAATGTTGTCATATCTAAAGTCATAAACTGTAAAAAATTAAAGATTTGAAGTTAGTACTTCAATCTTAATAGAATAATATTATTTAGATAAATTTTTACAAAAAAAGTTTAAATATGTAATATTTATTCATAAGAGAATTATACGAGGATTAATCATGTCAAATAAAATTATTAAAGGGTTGATAGTAACTTCAATGTTAGCAACATTAACTAATGCAGATTTTTTAGGTGCTCAAATAGGGTATTCAGCTTGGAATGCTAAAACTACTGGTGATATTAGAAAAGGTGGAGATAGTATATCACTAGAAAATGATTTAGGATTAGTAAGTCAAACAAATGGTTTTTATTATGCTTCATTTGATCATCCACTACCTTTTATACCAAATATTAAATTACAACAGACAAATTATTCTACTAATGGAAATAGTACAATATCAAAAAATCTAACTTTTGCGGGTACTACATATAATATAAATGATACACTTAAAACAGATTTAACTTTAAATCAAACAGATTTAACTATGTATTATAGAATCTTAGATAATTGGATTAATATAGATTTAGGATTAACTATTAAAAATGTAGATGGAAATTTAAAAATAAAAACTACATTAAAGAATTCTGATGAGTCATTTGATTTTGTAGTACCATTAGTTTATTCAAAACTTCAATTAGACTTACCTTTCTCTGGTTTAAGTACAGAAGCAGAAATCAATTTCATTTCATATGCAGGAAATACTTTTAGTGATATTAAGGCTGGTTTATTATATGAATTTGATTCTGGTATTGGTATAAATTTAGGTTATAGATCTGAAAAATTAACAATTGATGATATTAATGATGTATATGGAACTATAAATAATCATGGTGCTTATGCTGGTGTATTTTACCACTTTTAATATAAAAAATAAAATAAGGAGAAAATATATATGCTAAATAAAAAACAATGTATGAATATTGCTTTTACAAGTTTAATTGTAAGTGGGTTTATAGGATGTTCAAATGAACCACAGCTTCCAGTTGATAGTATTAAAAAAGCAGATCAATTAGTTGCAGAAAAACATTATTTAGAAGCAATTAAAAGGTATGAGAAATTACTTAAAATAGTTCCAAATAATAAAGAGCTGCAACAAAAATTGAATTCTGCAAAAGATTTATATGTAGATTTAATGTTAAATAATATTAAAAGAACTTTTAATAGTAGACCACTACACTCTTTACAAGCTATTAAAAATAGTATAGAGCAATCTGCTAAGTTAGAATTATATATGACTAAAAATACAAAGTCAAATTATAATGATGTAAAAATACTTTTACATAGTGAAGAAAATATAGTAAAAAATAAAATTTCAAAATTTAAAGATAATATAAATAATTCTATTTTATCGAATAATTATAGTAAAATTATAAATAATCTAATAGATCTAAAAAAGTATAATGAAGATAGTATTAACAGTTCTTTTTATAAGTCTACCTTAGAAAAAGTTGATGTTTATTATATTAATTTAATTACAAAACTATTAGATAATGACAAATTAGAAGATGCAAAAAAAATTCAACATAAATATTTAAATTATAACTTAAATAAAAATGTTGAAGTTATTTTAAAAAATAAAATTGAAGATTATTTAAAAGTTTATAATCTTATAAACAATTCATACCAGTTAATTTTAGAATCTAGATTAGAAGAGGTTTTAAATAATGTTATTGAACTAAATGAATATAAGTTAACTAATAAAAGTTTAAAACAAAGATTAAAAAAATTAAATAAAAAAGTTACAAAAGAATATATAAACTTAGTAATGAATTATATTAATGATAATAATATAGCAGATGCATATTCTACATTGAAACAAGTAATGATTTTAAATAAAAATATAAAATATACAAAAACTGCAAAAATTGTATTAGAAAATTTATATATTAAGGCAAAAAAATATTCTAAATCTGGTTTTATTGGAAATGCATATGCTATTTATACTTATATACAAGAAATAGATAATAATTATAAATCAACATTTATTTTGCATAGGGATCTAAAAGATATATTAAAAAGAAATAATATTTTTAAATTAGCAACATCAGAATTTGTTATTGCAGGAAATGAAAAAAATGCAGGTGCTAGATTTACAGCATCGTTATCATCTCAATTATTTAGAACTAAGCCTAAAGATATAAAAGTAATTGAGAGAAATAGATTAAAATCAATACTTGATGAATTAAAATTAAGAGATACAGGAAACCTTGAAAGTTTAGCACAAAGAGGAAAAATAAAAGGGATAGATGCTTTTATTTTTGGAGATGTTATAGAATCATCTGTTGACTTACAAAGAAGAGAATCAACTGAACAAACAATGGTGCAAATAGGAACTAGAAAGATAAATAATAACCAATTTATGTTATATATGATGTCATCTGATATGGATAAAAAGAGATGGAAAAATATTCCAAAAGAGTTTATAGAAGAGCCAGTTACTCAGTTAGTATCTTATAGAAAAGGTAAAATCAAAAAAACTGCTAATTTGATTATCTCAATAAGAATTGTAGATATTACAAGAGGTGATATTATTGCAGCCAAAACATTTGAAGATACAATTGTAGTTGAAGATAAATATAATGACGGTGTACAGCTAGCTAATATACAAAATGATCCTGAAGATATCGCATCAGATAGAACTATATTAAATGAGTTACAAAATAAAATGACTGCTAAGTTATCAGAGTTTATATTAAGTCAATTTAAAAATAGAGTTCAGGTACAACTTGATAAAGCAGACTTATATACTTCAAGAAGAGAATATGATAAGGCTATGGAACATGTTATAAATGCAGAGATTATTAATATGATAAAAGGTGTTAATAATAGTGAAACTATAAAAGAAATTAAGTATAAATTATTTAAAGAAATTTTAAAATGAGAATATTACTTATAGGATTACTTTCATCCGCAATACTATGTGCAAATAATATTGTTGTAGATGGATTTGCTCCTGTTGTAACTTCTAAACAAATGTCAAAAAAACAAGCACTTTTAGATGCAAAATTAAAAGCAGTAGAGATGGAAATTGGTGTTTACATACAATCAACAACTCAGGTTGAGAATTTTGAGATTAAATATGATTTTATAGAGGAACACTTAGATGGCTATGTATCAAGTTATAAAATACTTGAAGAAGATAGTGAAAATGATATATACCATATAAAAATAAAAGCAGATGTAAAAAAAGGTAAAATTAATAAAGATATAAAAAACTTGGTTAATATGCTTAATTACAAAAAAAGACCAAAATTTATAATTCTATCTAAGGGTGATCGGTTAATAACATCAACATTTGAATCTATTCTAAAAAGATATTTAATAAAAAATAAAATTGATTTAGTTAATACTAATGTTATAAATAGTGAATATAAAACATTAACTGCTACTGCAAATAAAATAATACCATATAGAAGATTTGGTATTGACTATATTATTGTTTTAAATATTGTACGACAAAATTTAGACACTAATTATAAAGGAATTATGCATAAATCTATTAATTTACTTATAACATCTGATGTAATAGATACATCAACATTTGAAATTATTGTTTCAACTAAATTTCCAGATAAACTTAGTGATAATATAATTATACCTCAAAGTCAATTGTCTTCAGAGTCTCAATTAATAGCAGATAAATTTTCACAAAATCTATTGATAAATATTGTAGATAAATGGAAAGATAATATGTATAATGGTGAGAATATATCTATTTATATTGAAGGTTTAAAGAGTTATAAAGAGGAAGAGCAATTAAAAGATTTTATAAAAGAAAATGTAGCTGATATCAAAAGTATATTTACAAAAAACTATTCAAAAGGTAAAGCAACATATGCAATATCAATTAAAGGTGGTTTGGATAAATTTTTAGATGAGTTTATTATGAGTAATGACCAATATAGTATAGAAATGAAAAATAAAGACTCTAATAAATGTACTTTAATTCTAAATTAAAATGAAAAATTCAACTAAATTAATTTATATATTTCAATTATTAGGAACACTAGCATTTTCTAAAGATGTTATTGTAAAAGATGAACTTTGTTCTATTAATTGGACACAATATAAAATGCAATGTATAGGGGAAAGTGCTCAAGGTCAAAATATTTTTGCTTCCTATTTATCTGCAAAAGTTATTGCACAGAGAAATATGTTGGAAAAGATAAAAGGAATCAATATTGATTCTGTAACAACTATTAATAGTAGTATGACTAAAAATAATATAGTTAAAGCATCTGTAAGTGGTACAATTAAAGGTTCTAAAATAATTGATAGAAAATATTTTTCTAATAAAAAATATGCAAAGGTTACAATAGAGTTAGACTTGATTGATGATCTACTTATAAATATGTTAAAAGAGATTAGTATATCTAGAAATGAAACACTTTTTGATAGCTTTTTAAATCCATTTTTTCTAAATGCTACGGCTTATAATTATGATGATATTATTGTTTTAGAAAAGTTATTAGGTGACTTTAAAAAAACAAAGAATGAAAAAGCTATTGATTTTGTATATACAATAATTTCTAAATTAAAAACTAATAAATATACTGGAATTATTATTGATGCAGATGGTATTGATAATTTTGATATGGCATTAGTTCCTAAAATTCGTACAAAAACAGGTAAAGAACTTTATCCTGCAGAATATATTAATGATGATATTTTATTATCAGAGCATGGAATAGTTAGCTATGAGATAGGTTTAAGTGATGCAAAATTAAATAAAAGAATATATTCTCATCCAATTATTTTAAAAGCAAAAAGTATTTATGGGCAAAAGAGTTCTGATTTAATTTTAGATGAAAATAGTATCAAAATATTAAAAACAGTAGATAAAAACTTATTACGAAAAGCAAAAATACTAATACTTGTAGGGGAATAATCTTTGAAAAATATTATTTTAATCTTTTTTATATGTAGTACATCTTTATTTGCAATTACAAAAAGTGAAAAATATACTTTTATAAAAACAAATAAGTTAATATCGCAAGGCTACTATAAAAAAGCTATTAAAATTTTAAATCCTGTGATATTAGAATTTAATAAAAATGATAATTTACTTTATTTAAAAGGTAAAGCTCTAAAAGAATTAGGTGAATTAGAACAGGCTACATTGGTTTTAAAAAAAGTCTTAAGTATAAATCAAGATAATATTTTTGCGCGTAAGTTAATAGATGAGATTGCATTAATTGAGAATGCAAAGCAAAATAATGTTGTACAGGCAACTTTAGAATGGTTAAGTGATAAAGGTATTGATTTTCTTTTTATATTTTTTGGTATCTTAGGTGGAGAATTACTTTTAAAAGAGTTAGCTGAATGTGAAAAGAAAAGTAATAATAATGCAATAAAAAGATATGTAGATAGTTTAATAGATAATGCTTTATATAGAAAACATATTAGTATAAAGTGTTTTTTTATTGATAGTTTAATATTGCTTACTACAAGTATTGCACTGGTTGTTGTTATATTACTTGTAGAGGTATTATTAAATTTACAGTATTTAGATGATATGACATATGATACTATGTGGATTCATGTTTTTATTATATTTAGTTGCATCACTTTAGTTCAGATTTTGATAAAAGTTTTTGAAAAAGAGGAACAACTTAAAGTTTGTGATATTTCAGATTCACTTTTAGAATATTTACATAATGATGAGTTAAAACTATTACGATACCAGTTTAAAGTATTGGAACTATTAGATAATGCTAAGTATAAATATATATTAGATGATATTTTTAATAATATTCTTATAGATTCGGATAAAGAGATGTTATTTAATATTTATAATCACCAAAAAAAAATCAAAAATAAGGAAAAAGAATGAAATATTATATAATTTTTATAATTATGATTATCAGTACAGGGTGTGTAAATAGTAGTAAAAATACTATTATCTCATCTTCAATGTTGGAGTTAGATTCCTCAGTGAAGAAATCTGACTATAAGGGTGATATTCCATCAAGTGTTGCGATATTACCTTTTTATGCAAAAAATAAAGAGGCAAGTTTAATTGTAACTAATAGTTTTTATAGTTATTTTTCTATGTTACCTTATAATGATGTAGAATTAAGTACTATTAGAGAAAAGTATAAGGATAGTTTTACTATTAATATACCACAAAATAAGTTAAATAATATTTGTAAAGAGTTAAATGTAAATGGTTTAATTTATGGAGACGTTAAAAATTTTGATAAACTTTATTTAGGTCTTTATTCGGAAGTAAGTGCTGGAGCAAAGCTTAGCTTTTATAATTGTAATACTAAAAAAAATATTTGGTCATTTGAAGATACTGCTAAAAAAAGAGAAGGAGGTGTTTCTGTTACACCTTGGGGAATGGTTATGACGGCAATTGTAAGTGCATATAACTTACGAAAAGTTCAGGTGTATAGAGCATCAGAAGATCTTTTTCGAGATGCAGTAAAATCGATACCTCATTCAAAATATAATATTAAAGATACAATTAAACCACCTAGTTTTATATACCATAGTGGTATGAAAAAAGATATTTTTGGAATAGGGGATAAAATTACTATTAAAGTATCAGCAAGTAAAAACCTAAAAATAACTGCTAATATTACATCTATTTCTCAAACTATTGTTTTAAAAGAGTTAAAAGATGGTATTTATAGTGGTTCATATACTGTAAAACCATCTGATAATACAAATGGATATCTTAAACTCAATATAACTTCAAACACAGCTAGAGGTACTTTTTATGAGTATATTTCAAAGATTAATATAGATACAACAGCACCTATAAAAGCAGATATAACTACTACATATGCAGATAAAATATTTCTTAATATAGATTCAAATGAGGAGATTAAAGAATATATTTTGGAAAAATTAGTTAATAATGAATTTGTAGTATTTCTAAAATCAAAAACTAATGAATTTATTTTACCTATTACTAATGAATCTATTATAGTTAGAGTTAGATTAAAAGATAAAGCAAATAATATATCTATACCATCTGATACAATAAAAGTATTTTTATATAAAGATAAAAATATTGCATCATCATCAATTTACCAGAATGATACAATTATATCAAATACTATAAGAATTGAAAAAGATTTAACATTAGACAAATTATATGTTGCTAAAGATGGTTATTTAATTATTATGCCAAATACAAAAATAGATATTAAAGTATTAAAAATTGATGGTATGATTAATATACTTAATAGTAATATTAAAGTTAAACGATTTATTGTTAATGGAAATTTGAAGCTGTCAAATTCAATTATTAGTTCAAATACATATGGTGTAGAGTTAAAAAATAGTTCAAAAGCTTATATTGAAAATAGTATTATTAAGTCAAAGTATTCATCTTTAAAAATAATTGATGCAGCTTATGCAGAAGTTGAAAATACAACATTAAAGTCAAATGATGTATTTTCTGATGTAATTATTTCAGGAAATGGATCTTCTAAAATTGTAAATTGTATTTTTGATACAAAAAATATTGCGGATGTTGTATCAAATTCATCTAAAAAAAGTATTGTAATAGGTGATGCTATAGTACAAGGAGCAGTTAATGTTAAAAAATAGTTTAGTGGTAATATCATTGTTAGCAACATCAGTTTCTGCTGATTTAGTTGAGTTTGTGAGTGATAGTGGATATGTAAATTGGACTACAGGTAAAGTTTATGCAACAGGGTATGGAATAGAAAATACAAAGTATAAAAAGCCAATTGCAATTATGAGAGCAAAAAGGGCTGCATCAATAGATGCAAGAAGAAATCTTCTTGAATCTATAGGTGGTGTTAAGATAAATTCTCAAACAATAATTAAAAATGGTATGTTAGATAGTGATACAATAAAAACAACAGTAAGTGGTGTAGTTAGGAATGCAAGAATTACTGATGTAAAATCAGAAGATACAATGGTGAAAGTTACAATAGAAGCTCCTTTAAATGGAAGTGTTTTAGATGCACTTTATCCTGAAATAATTCAAAATGATTTATTGAGTCTTATGGATCGTTCTTTTATTTTTCCAAATATAAGTATGAGATTTGCATCACTTGATGATGAATCAATAGCAAAAATTTATAAACGCTTAGATAGACTTGACAAGGCAGTATTTTTTCAAGATAAAGTTGATAAAAAAGAGGTTACTGGTGTAATAATAGATGCAAGAGGAACAAATTTTATCCCAACATTATCTCCTAAGATATTTAAAATACGTACGGCAAATCCAATGTATCCAGATGGAGTTATTGATAAAGATACTTTAATTAGCTCATTTTCTGCACTTTTTGTTGATTCTCTTGATGATGCAAAAGAACATCCTAAAGTTGGAGATTATCCAATAGTGATTAAAGCATTAAGAACATATGGTACATGGAGAGATAAATTAATATTAAGTACTAAAGAATCAGAAAGATTTTCAAAATTATTAAATAAGGATGTATTAAAAAATGCCAAAGTGGTTATTGTTATCTCTAGGTAGTATATTATTTCTAGGATGTTCTAATAAAGTAGGAGATATTGTATCCCAAGGTGATACATTTAAAAATGATGCTATTTTTCTATATAAAAGAACAAAAGAAGATGAAGCAGTAAAATCTCTAAAAAAAGCATTGAATATATATAAATCAATTGATAGTATTGATAAAGAAATTGAGACACTATTATTGTTATTTAAAATTACAAAAAAAAATAAATATTTACATGAAGCAGAATTATTTTTAGGACATACATCTAAAAAAGTTGAAGATAGTATATTATTTGCAAAGGCTTTATATAGTATGGATAAAAGTATATTTTTAAAGCTTATTTCTAGTGATGAGCCTAAAATAAAGACACTTTCTTTAATATATTTATATAAGATTACAAATAATAAACTTTTTTTGGAAAAGATATCTTATGATAAAAATGATTTAATTTATAGTTTTTATTTAGTTACATTGTATTCTGAAAATAATAATATTGAATTATTAAATGAAGCATTAATAATAGATAAAAAATTTGAATCTAAAAGATTTATTTATAGAGATTTAAAACTTTTAAGTGAATATTATAAAGCTAAAGATGATATTTTATTTAAACTTTATAAAGTAAGAGCAGATGCAATTTATCAGTAAAATTGGACATGTGTTTAATGAATTTATTAGTAATATATTAGGAATAATAGGTATATTAGGAATTATTACAAATAATTTTACCTCTATATTTCGAAGAAAGTATGGTAATCTATATATTTTTTTAGAAAATTTTCTTGATTTTATATATCTTATAGCAATAAAAACATTTTATACTACGAGTATACTTTCAATGTTTATAGGTGTATTTTTTATTCTTCAAATAAGTAATTATATTACTATTACATCAGCAAATATAACATTAATAGCAAATCTTATGGTTGCAATTATAATAAGAGAACTTGGTCCATTGTTAAGTGGTATTATACTTATAATTAAGATTCAAAGTTACTTTTCTATTAGATATTCTTTAATGAGTAATAATAAAGAGTTTGATATATTTAAGAGTTTAGGAATTAATATTTACATATCAAAACTAATCCCTTTTGTTTTAGCATTTTCTTTATCATTGTTAACTATAATTTTTTATTTTGACCTTCTTGTTGTATGTTTTAGTTATTTAGTCTTGTTGATGCAAGGAATTGATATAACTTTTATTAACTTTACAAATTTAATAATAGATAAGTTAACTATTTTAGAGGTATCAGTTACTCTTCTAAAGGGCTTAGTAGGTGGTATTTTATTAGGATTAATAACAATTTATTTCTCTACAAAAACAGATAGATTATCTTATGTATCATCTACTGTTTCTAGTATTTTAACATATTCTATTGTATTGTTTATAATGATTAATTTTTCATTTTCACTTTTACTTTATTAAGGATAATATATGATTAAAATAGCTAATTTAAGTTTTAAGGATATATTTTATAAGCTCAATTTTGAGGCACTAAGACAAAGTAATACTATTATCTATAGTGGTATTAAAACAGGTTCTACACTTTTTCTTAAGATAATTGAAGGTATGGTTGGTGATATTGATGGTGAATTAATAGTTGATAATTTATCGATTAATCATTTAAGTGATAGTGAGTTGTATGATTATAGTTATAAGGTTGCTTTTGTTTAC
>Ga0256837_1002387_pt1 | contig 11698 bp, 20 predicted proteins | sample 4562384metaG_FD_185976 | JGI IMG/M metagenome (GOLD analysis project Ga0256837, IMG submission 185976) | Hydrothermal vent microbial communities from Guaymas Basin, Mexico - 4561-384 | ecosystem: Environmental > Aquatic > Marine > Hydrothermal vents | place: Mexico: Guaymas Basin | collected... | reverse complement strand
AAGAACGGATCTTATGGTGGGCCTATGAAGGGCTTAATGAAAGCTCAATTAAAAGGTTTAGACACTAAAATTCTAACTACAGAAATATTATCTCTACATACCACTTCAAATTAAAATTAACACCCCTATTACATAATAGTTTTTTATTGATTCAATTAATAAAATTCAAATTTAATAATAAAAGGGGTATATATGTTACCTTTAAATATCTCAGACTCAAAAGCTCAAATAGTATCTATATTAATTGAACATAACATTTCAATTAAAGAAGAGAATGCTATTGAAGTTTTCAATATTATACATAAGTTTGCAAAAGAATCGTTTTCTAAAAAGTTAAGAACTTTTAAAATTGAAGATCTTTCAGACGCTACAAAATCAACTAAAATTGCTGAATTATATTTTGATCATTTTCATGTTTACAATTCTTATAATGCATTTACTTTTGCTAATTCTTTTATGTCATTTCAAGACATTGTGTCTTCAACTTTCATTAAGAAAAACTCAACTAAGATACTAAAGCTTTGCTCTAAATTTATCAAAGAAGAAGAATTATCTTCTGCTGACATAAAGTTAATTCCTGCTGCATTTTTATTTAATGTTTATAAAGAAATTAAGGTTCCAACATTGACTGAGAATGTTAATGTTAGACTTTATCCTTTAGATCTCGGAATTACTTATATTCATTCATTTAAAGATACATTTAGTCAACACAATGTTCCTCGAGCAAATGCTAAGAATAGAAAATTAACTTTTATCTTTAATACTATTAAAAGAAGATTACCTAGAGAAATCTCGAAAGAAAAAAGAATTAACGCTTATTTAAAAATAAGAACAGGTTTAATTTCTATCTCAGAAAGAGCTTCTTATTATCTAAATGCTGGACAATTAATTTCGTCTTTAGAACAATTAGATTCTTTGATAAGAAATATTGAGAGTAGTTGGTGTAGAACGTCTACAGAGGATTTAGCGGATATTATTCGTCAAGTTAATGAAGGAGGAGAGTAATATCTCCCCTTTTCTTTTAGAAAACTTAATCTCCTACCTTTACCATTGGTGTTGCTTGACCCATTATAATAGTCACTTTTGAACCATTTTTAATAGCTTCTTTTTGATTGTCAAGTTCACGACTTCTTAGATATTGGTCTGTTGTCATACCTATCTCGTCCATATATGCTCTATCTGCTTTTGCTGAAGCTTTTTCTGCTGCTTCACGAGCGTATTCTGCTTTGACTCTTTCTGTTTGAGTTTTAACATTTTGTTTTTGAACCCCTGTTTTAATAGTTGCTACAATAATTTCTTCTGGTGGCATAACTTTACCAACTGTGGCTTTTAGAAGTCTTACCGGGATTTTTTCTTTAATTAAGAATTCTGAGATTTCAGTCATAACTCTACGTTCTAGACTTTCAGCAACTTTTCTACTTGTTGTCATTTCAAACATTTTATGATCTTTTGTAAAGTTTCTTGTTATATTACGAAGAGGTTCTCTAACTTTATTTGAATACCATTTTGGTCCAAATTTTTCTACTAGTACTGGTGTTTCTCCAGCAATATTTTGAAATGTTAAATGTAACTTAAAATCAACAGGATTGTTATCTTTAGTTACAAGGTCATTAAAAATTTCGTTTTTATTATAAGGCTTAACATTTACTCTTTCTACAATTGTAGATAATGCTGTCCAAGTTAATCCTGTTGTTGCTGGCTCTGGATCTACTCCACCATGACCAAAAAAATAAGGTTGATACACAAATACCATTTCTTCTCCTGCTCCTGCATTAGAGGGTGTACACCCTGTAAAACTTATGCTCATTAATGTAAGAGCTGCTGCTGTTAATATTGATTTTAGTAAGTTCATATAACTTCCTTATGTAAGATTAGCTGTCATTATACTAACATGTTACTTAAGTGGAGTTTAAACTAAAAAGTTTATTAGAGGAAACCCTCTAACAAATTGGTCTTGGTTCTTTTAGAACTCTTCTGCCTTGGTGCAATGAATTTCCATTTTGGTCAATGAAAAAAGCACTTTGGTTTGGTTTTAGTTTTAAATGAAGATATTCTTTAAATAATTCACTTTTCTGAGTGTTTATTAATTGTTTTTCTTCAACTCTTTTGAATTGACCTTTATGATCTGTTATACCAATGATTAAAGTAACCATAACTTATCCTTTATTAATGTAAATCTATACCTTGTTATATATTTAAAATAAAATATATACTTTATATCTGTGAACTACCCTTATAACTAAAGAGATAAATACTCGGAGGTATAAATTTTGATTAAAGATTTCTTAACTATTTTTTTTGTGAGGTTGATTCTAATGATTACTGTTGTTGGATCTCTTGTTTATTTTATATTCGTATTTGACTACTCAGAAGCAAAAACTTCTAAGGAATCATTTAAACACATTAAGCTTTAAAGCCCTGTTCTTTCTCGCTGAACATAAAAAGGACCATTTCTTTTAAATGCTGTTTTTTCATGTCTTTTAATTATATTTTTAACCTTTTCTACAGATTTTATCTCATTATATTTTTTGATATTTTCTTCTGATAGCATTCCCATATATGCAAACATAATAGGATCAACTTCTTGATAACTCATTCCAAGCTGAGCTTCGTCTGTATCTTCGTCTGAAACATTTAGACCGTCAGAAGGTTTTTGAGAAATAATATCCTCTCTTATCCCTAGAAATTTTGCCATTTCTATTTCTTCTATACCTTTTCCTACAAATTGAATTGGAGATATATCTCCCACGTCACCTTGAAGAGTCCAAAAGCCAAGGAAATATTCTGAATAATTATCTGTTGATAGAACTGCTCCATTAGATACTCCAGCTACTCTATATAGAGAAATCATTCTAAGTCTAGCTTTTATGTTACCTTGTGCTACTTTATTATTAAACTTACTTGAATCAAATCCAGATTCTTCTATAACGTCATTTGTACTTTCTATAACTTCATTTACTTGATTATGAACATTTGAACCTTCTTCCCACTCTACCATTTCCTTAAAACTATCACAATATTTATTCCCTACAAAGTTAGCTTTTTCTCTGTGATCAAATGAAGAGCTTAGTGGAATTGAAAGTCCTATAAGTTTTATATTTAGATTATCACAAACCTTTCTTGCAATTGCAGCTACTACAGCTGAATCAAGTCCACCAGATACACCTATTACTAGAGATTCTAGTCCTGCCTCTTTTACATAACATTCTGTTTCTTCAATTATCTTTTCAACTGAAGAACCTATCTTTTCTCGACTTGGCTTTATTTCTTTTGTTGCAGCTTCTATAAAATCATTATATTTAGCTTCTATTTCTTTTGTTTCATACATATTATTAACTCCTGTTAATTGAGCCTAATGTAAAATCTATTATTTTAAGTTTTTCAATCTTATAACTAAATAATAAAGAATGATTCTACACCATGCTTATGGGTTAAGAACTAGCAATCTACAACTAGTTCATTCGTAGCTCCCAGAGAATCTTTAGACCCTCTAATCTTAGATACTAATTGTTCTTATTTAAAAACAACCCCTCTATTCTTCATTATATTAATATTCTGTTCATAAGTATCGTCTTTGATACCTTTAATTGAATCAGACATGATAGAAACATTTTTATAACCTCTTTCAATACAACCCATTACATTCATAAAAACACAATAATTAGTTGCAAGACCTACAATAACAATTTCAGTATCTTTATCAAATTTACTTTGAAAAAAACTTTCATAATCCTTATTTCCTTCCCATATACTAAACTTATCTTTCATGAAAACGAATTCTTCTTCAACAGAAAAATCAGTTGGAACTTCCATTGATACGTCATTAATTATATTTGATATAGCTCTATGTCTTGGTTTGATTTTATAAAGTTCCCAACCTGTTGTGTTTAATTCACAGTGAGGTGGAAACATTGAACCCTCTTCAGAATTTATATATTTATCTTCTGTATGGGTATCTAGGGTGTATATGACATTGTCAAATGAGGGATCAGATATAAGCTTATCTATATTCTCATAAATTGATTCTCCACCTTCTACTGAAAGTGCCCCTTCTTTACTTGCAAAGTCATATTGGTAGTCTACTACTATAAGTACTTTTTTCATTGTATTTCTCCATTTATCAGTTATTACAATATCTAAAATCGTATATACTAATAATCTTATTTTCAGTAGCTTTTTATGACGTCACTTATTGGTCCACTAGAAACTTTTAGTTTCATATAATATCGAATTATACCTTAATTTTTTATAAATATTAAAATCTTTCATTTTTAATGTTGTTCAAAGTCGTATTACTATATACTTTTATATAATTAAATAAGGATAATTCATGAAAAGTTTATATCAAATGAATCAGGAAACTGAGGCTAAGCAAAAGAAGATTGACGAAGCTTTTGCAAATAGAGATCTTATTCCAATTAAGAACATTGTTATTGAGAATATTGAATATTCTGACTTCATAGCTCTTGAGCGTTTTTTAAAATGTTTGAATCCTACGCGAATGAATGCAATTAAAGCTGGTTATTCAAAAGTAATATCAATTACAGGTCTGGGAAGTGGAGTTCAATTTTCACTTCTTTAAAATTTAGTTTCTCTCTTTTTTGAGAAACATAATTAGAAACTCTTTTGTTTTAATCTCTCAATACTATTACTTATTACTATTATTTTACAATAATAAAAATCTTAAAAATAGAAAAGGATCTATTATGAATATAACTAATGAACACTACTCCAACCAAGAAGGTAGAGAGGGGTTTTTAGAAAATAAATTTGGTTCACGCTCTGCTGAAATATCTGAATACTATAAGTTAGATACTATGCTAAGCGAAGATAAAAATGGTGGTGAGGATAATTCAATCTTACTTCCTTCTTTATATGAATGTTCGTATGAAGTTATTCGCTTAATCGAACGTGGTCAATTCTTTGGTAAAACTGATTTAAATATTGAAGGTGAAGTTTCTAATTGTCACAATAACGTTATTGAAACATTTATAAATTCTTTTGAAAAATCTTTTTCAGAGTTTCCTCAAAATCATATTCCTGCTAAAAATAAGTATCAAATGGTTACAGGATATGCTTTAAGTGAAGACGGCGTTTGGAGAAATCATTCTTGGCTTTTGTTAAATAATACGAAAGTTGTTGAGACTACCGAGTCTAGAATTAAATATTTTGGTGTTGTCTTAAGTGATAATAAAAAAGGTCTTTATGATAAAGACATAAGTGAAGTTTTCGAATTTATTCGAGATTAAAGGATATATATTATGAATGAAAGTATTGAAAGTAAATTTTTTAGAAATGGATTAACAGTTATATTTATAATAACTTTAATTTTTGAAGGTGCAAATAGAGGAGCTACAGTTGATTCAATTAACTTTGCAAAGCTTTTTGCCGGTATTTTTATTTTCCATGTTGCAAATTATGGATTAAGAGCTTATTTTGATAGGTTTACAAACAAAGGCTAGGGAATTCCCTAGTTTAATCTTTTTTGGTTTAATAATAAATTAAGTTCTTTTCTTGTATTATACGTTAATCAAATATAGGATTTTATTATGAAATACCAAAGAACATATCATTTATCTTTTTCTCCTGAAGTTCATTCAGACGATAAAACTTTAGATAAAGATACTGAATTATCTTTTTTAAATACGAATTTAATAGCTTCTGAGAAATTAGACGGCGGAAATTGCTGTTTTGATAATGGGAAACTTTTTGCAAGGTCTCATGCCGCTGAAACAGATCACCCTTCTTTTTCTATGAGTAAAGCTTTGTTTCAATCTATTTTGTATTCAGTTGACTTTAACTTTGAAAGATATTTATTATTTGGTGAAAATGTACAAGCACAACATTCTATAATCTATGATAAGTTAAAATCTCCTTTTTATTTATTTGCAGCTTATGATAAGCTTTTAGAAAAATGGGTATCATGGAGCAAAATTGAAGAGATTTCTAAAATTATTGGTATTCCTTTAGTTCCTGTAGTTCAAATAGTTAACTTTAAAACAATAAAGCAATTTGAAGATTGGTGTATAGCAGAATTATCTAAACCTTCTTTGTTTGGATCAACTCGAGAAGGTTTCGTTTTCAGAAAAGAAAATTCATTTAATATTGAGGATTTTCAATCAAATGTAGCAAAAATTGTTCGTCATAATCACGTACAAACTGACGACCATTGGTCAAAGAATTGGATTCAAAATAAATTTATAAAAGAAGGTGTTTAATATGAAAAATTTTAGTAAAGCTGGTTTTGTTTTAACAGAAATCTTATCTCCTGATAAATTAGATAATAAAGAATTATTATTTTATTTTAATAGTTTATTTTCTAATGTTTCTGAGAAAATGAATGCTATTGTCAATTCTGATATTAAAAGAAATGTAAAAATTAATATTTTACGTGATCTTTTAGTTTTTGAACTTGAGCACATATCGGATATTGTTGAAGACGTTGAGACATTTGTTAACTTTCAAATGACTGATAAAGATATTTCTGATTATTATAGTGTGAGGTCTTATTTAGAATCTGTTTTGGATACTAAATTCAAAAGATCTATTGAGGCTCTTTAAATGGGTTGGATTTTATTATTAATAGGTTCCTTTATCTTTGCATTTTATCTTAGCTTTTTAGCTCAAGCTCTCTTTATTGTTGTTGCTACATTTTTATCTCATACTTTTCAGAGAAAAAAATCTTATAAGTTTAAATTCAGTTTAACATTTGCAATAATCACATTAAAAGGATTGTTATTAGGTAACTTAATTGCTTTTATTGTAGGTTTGTTTTAAATGATTTTACTTATTATAATAGCTTCATTTATTTATGTTGGATTTAATTTTTTATTAGTTAATCAATTATATCTATTTCTTGCAGCGACAGTAATCTTCACTTTTCTTTATCGAGACCCAGTTGAAAAACATGGTACACTAACTATTTTAACGGTTGTTCTAATATCGATTGTTGTAGGGAATTTATTTAAAAACATATCTTCACTTTCTTTTATATTGGAAGTTTTTTGAAAAAGCTTAAAAAATTACTTAAAAAGTTAGATCAAAAATCAATAAATATATTTTGGATTGAATCGTCTTATAAAGTTAAATTTCATACGTCTACGAATGTATTAGGTTTTTATAAAAGAATTTATAAAAGAAAAACAAATGATAAGCATGTTTTATCTTTCAATAAGGAAGTACTTAATAATTCTAATTTTAAACACTTTCGTGAAGTTATTATTCATGAGTATGCTCACATGTTAAATCGTACTATAAATCCATATAGTGACTCTCATGGGAAAGAATGGAAAAAAGTAATGGCTAAGCTCGGGGCAACCGAAATTTCAGCTACAACCTCTTTATTTAAAGATCTTAAAAAAAAAGAATCAGACGTTAGTATAAAGTGTAAATGTGGAAAAAGTTTTATATCTAGAAACCGGGCAACAAGAATGGAGAATGGAACGAAATATTTTTGTAAAATTTGCTTCTCTAAATTAAAATTCTCAAAGATTTAAACTAAAACTAAGTCTTTTTTGTGTATAATTCCTTTATATATAAAACAAGGAATTATTATGAAAATTATTGGATTTCTAAAGAGAAAGACTAAAGCTTCTTTTTATACAGATAATGCTGAAAAACCGACATTAATCCATACTGGTGATACAGATAGGTTACCTGTAAAAATACCTCTGAAAAGTGGCAGAATACCTGTTATTGAACTAACTTTTAAAATAGATAGTAAGTTTACTTATCCTCGACATGGTATATCATTATTACTTTATGATAAAGACACAAGACATTCTTACATGATTTATAATGATTCTGTTTTTAACTTATTTAAAGCCATTTTAACAAAGGACGTATTTATAAACAAGGAAGAGCTTACGGCAAGATTTATTGTTTCTAAAAAAGGTTCAACTACTTCTTTAGAATTTATTGATTCTAATACTGATTTAAATGAAATAATAGATCATACGGTAACTAACTAATGTCAAATACTATAGCAATTTACCCAGGTAGTTTTGATCCATTAACAAATGGTCATTTGGATATTATTCGTAAAAGTTCTAAGCTTTTTTCTTTAACATATGTTATTGTTGCTAACAATTCAGATAAAAAGCATATGTTTACTCCAGCTGAAAGGTTCTTATTTGTTGAAGAAGCTGTTAAATGTATAGCTAATGTTAAAGTTATTTCTTATGAAGGAATAATTAGTAATTTAGCAAAAGAACTTAAAGCAAATATAATGGTTCGTGGAATTAGAAATAATATCGATTTAGAGTATGAGTTTGCTATTGAAGAATTCACTCGAGCAACAAATAAAGACATTGAGACTATTTATTTTTCACCTGAAAAGGAACATATATTTACTTCAAGTTCTCTTATTAGAAACTTATTAAAATCTGGATTTAAAGAACAGGTTAAAAGCTATGTACCGGAAAATATATTTAAAAGGATTACTGAATGAGCGACCTAGAAGAAATTAAAGTTGAAGTTCTTGGTACTGGCGGGGCACTAAGTGAGTTACCTACTTCTTTTTTAGTAGAGGAAAATCTTTTAATTGACGCCGGATATCCTATTATTCAAAAAATTATTAAAAATAAAAAGATTGAAAATATTAAGTTTTTATTTTTAACGCATTTGCATATGGACCATGTTTCTGGAATTGAGCTATTAGTATATTATCTTCAATTTTCAAACACTAATATCAAAATTTTTGCTGGAAATGATTTTATGTCATTTTATAAGACACTTAAGTGCTCGACTAATGTCGACGGATCTTATTATCAACCCTTTGAATTTGTTGACATATCTTATGCTATGGACAAATCTAATCATTTCCAATTTGAATGTGAAGAAGTTTATTTAACTGCAGTAAAGGCTTTTCATATGAATGGAAGTGTCGAATGCTTTTCTTTTACAGTTCAAAAAGGTTTTGACAATTCTTTTGCTAAAATAATCTTTTCTGGAGATACCGACAATCCTATAAATACTACTGAAGGTCTCTTAGAGAATATGAATGGATTTTTATTTCATGATATGGGTTGGACTGGACTTGAAGGGTTTAAACATATTCACAAGGCTCACCCAACTGAAAAAGAAGTATATGATTCAATTGGATATACAAATAGAATTTTTGGTATTCATACTGACGCGGAACTTAAATATTTTTATAAAGCAAAAGCTAGAATTTATAAATTTTAGTCGTTTAGAAATGTTCCGTCATAGGGGCAAAAAGAGTAAGTCCCTTTAAATTCTTTTTCACAAGTTGGACAACTCTTTTTAGAAGTTGCTTTTGTTACTACCTCTATTGCTTCTTCTATTTTTAAGATAAAATTAAACATTTTTGACTTAGGTTTTAATACTTCCTCTAAAAATCCTTTTTGTTTTTCTTCAGCTGAAACAATTGAATCTTTATTAATTTTACCAGCAACTGTAACTCCCTGTCTAGATACACTATTAGAAACTGATCCAAAAATTGGGATTTGGCTTGAACACATGATTTGATCTTTATTAAAATCAAAATCTTGTCTATTAATATAAGTTCTATCGTCGAAGAATGCTTCGTCTCTAAAGCCACCCTTCCCTGGTGTGGTAAAAGTATCTTCAAACTTCAACTCTTCCTCGAATCTAACCTCAACTCTAACAAGACTATCTTCTGGATCTGCTGGTTTATTCTTTTGTAAAGATAACGTTTTTTCTACAAATAAAAATGAGTGACCTGACTGTTCCGAGTGTGCGAAGTTTTGTGACAATCCAGGTTTTATTCTTTTGTTTTGAATAACATGAGTTCCATTTATAAATATATCAACATAAGCTGCTGCTTTATCATTTAAGTTTTTTATGAAAACAGAATAATGTTTGTTAAATGGTAAGAAAAAAGTGTCACCTTTTTCAAGTAGAGGTTTTCCGTCGTGCTTTAATGACACGGCTATTTTATTTTTATACATAATTTTCTCCAAATTGTTCCAGTACCAATTTATTTTTTATAACTGAATTTAGTTTAGGCCATTACTGAAGCATTACGACACTCTTCATAGGTTTTTTGTTTTGCTACGCTGCTAGGTTACCTTAACCAGCTTTGTCCATTTGCCTGAAGATATTATAACATACTTTCAGCTTCTTTTAATCTTAAATTCTATATAATCTTGAAAAGTAAAAAGGATTTTAATATGAAAAAAGTTTTTAAAGTTGTATTAAAGAAGTTGAAAAACGACGACTGGGTAACTGTTTTTGAGTGTGATAATGTTGAGATATCTGATATGAATGGAGTTTTAACTGGTCACATTGATCATAAGGAATTACTACCATTTGCTATTATAAAAGATCTAGAAGTTCATGGTATGGCAGCTTGTCAATGTGGAACAATCGGTATTTCTTATAGTATATATCTAAATAAAGATATCAATTAGAACTCTCCATTACAACTTTTATAATATGCAGCACCTGATTGATCGGTCCGATATTTAATTTCTGTACCACAATCGTACACAACTGTGAAGTCAAATTCTTCTGCTTTTGGCCAAATCTCTTTTGCTGACTGTAGAGAATTACATATTGGACAAAGTTCAATTGTTTCTCTTCGGCTACACTTTAAATCTTTTTTAAATTTCCCCATTCTTTTCTCCTAAAAACTAAGATCAATATTCTCTTGTTCAAAAACTCTCATTGAAGGATATTCTAGTGCAACTAATTTTTTATAATAAGCTGCGCCACAATCAATATCTGCAACATGTTCTCCTATAAAAGGTTCAAATAGATATGTGTGTCCAAAAACATTATATATATTTGTTCCATAATCCTTATCTAAGCCTTTTATAAAAGTATTTTCATTTGTCACTATCCTATTCCAAAGTATACTTGTTCGTTCTGTGTATGTGAACTCTTGAACTTCTCTTTTTTTCCAGAATGGTTGTATTATAGAATGTGAAACAACTAAATTATCAAATCCTTTAAATTTATATTCTTTAAATAAAGGTAAAGTTTTTAAAAAATCTATATGTTCTAAATATAATTCAGTGTCAAATCCAGAAGGATATCTTCTATCCTTTCTATCGAAATAATATGAGGCAAATGTTTCCTCTCCACCATTGCAGGCTTTAAACCAAATGTCTTTTGGTGCTATATTCCCTGTTATCTTACCTATAGAGTCTATCATAAATTGTTCATGATTACCTAAAACACAATCATAATTGTTATCTATAATAAATTGGATAACTTCTTTTGAATTTATACCTCGATCTATTAAATCTCCTACAAAGACTATTTTTGTTCCTTTAGGTAATTGCTCAATTAAGGCTTTTAATGTGTTTATTTGACCATGTACGTCACCAATTATGATTATATTTTCCATACCTAAACAATCTCCTTTTTGAAATTATAGCATATTTAAGTTCACTCTCTTCTTATTACAGAAAATAAATTTAACACTAAGGATATCAAATGGAATTACTATTTGAAACTGCTTTCGAGCTGATAAAATATATAGCAGGATAACTTTTCCTGCTTATATAACTTGTTTTAACTTTTTAGATATAAGCACTTATTAAGATAATAATGGCTATAATCTTGTGAAAATATTAAGGATATCAAATGGCAGCTTCAATTTTTACAGTATTAAATGATATAGCAGCATTAATGGACGACACTGCAGTCATGGTTAAGGTAGCAGCTAAAAAGACAGCTGGTGTACTTGGTGACGATTTAGCTGTTGGTG
>Ga0256837_1002383_pt1 | contig 11709 bp, 10 predicted proteins | sample 4562384metaG_FD_185976 | JGI IMG/M metagenome (GOLD analysis project Ga0256837, IMG submission 185976) | Hydrothermal vent microbial communities from Guaymas Basin, Mexico - 4561-384 | ecosystem: Environmental > Aquatic > Marine > Hydrothermal vents | place: Mexico: Guaymas Basin | collected... | reverse complement strand
GCTCACCATTTAATTCTCGTGAAGAGATGAAACCTTATACTATTATATAGATTTTAGAATCTATATAATACTCCAAATTGAAGATTATGAAAAAAGTTAAATTTTACTTTTGAACTATCATTATTTACTTTAACAATATGATCCATCATAACTCCTTGATAATTTGTAAATATAGATATATTTTTATTGAAATTATATTTAAAGCCAAGATTAGCACCTAGTAGTGATGATGTACTTGGTTTTGTATATTTAAAGTTTTTTAGTTCTAAAATAGAGTAACCTACTAACAAACCAGAGTATAAATTAGTATTTTTACTTGTTTTAAATTGATAAGTAGTTGATAAGTAGATGTTATTTAAGCTTATATCTTTACTGGGTGAGTTTAAATACCCTAAAGATAGATATAAATCATCAAAGAAAATATACCCACCCTCCATTCCAAAACTAGCACCACCATTACCATTTATACTAGAAAGACCAAAATTTAGATTTATAAAATATGGTGATAATTCATTAACTATTTTTTTACTTTTTAGTTTTTCAGATTTAGTTGAGTATTTGTTATTTTCCTTAGTGATAATGTAAGCAGATTTGAATTTAGTTCTTACTTTTCTTAAATCATATTTTACAGCTTTATTATTTGTATATTCTTTTGAATAAACATAGTAAAAATGGTTGTTATTATTATTTGAATTTTTTACATACATTTTAATATGTAATTTATCTAGTTTAGCTTTTATCTCTTTCAAACTATTTTTACTAAGTGTTTTTGTAATTAAAATCCGTTGATAAACTTGACTTGCAGGTAGTTGTATAAAAAAAATAGATAAAAATAGAGTAGCTAATAAAAATTTCAAGAATATACCTTATATATAAATTTGTTTTAATTAAGCAAGTTCTATACCTAAAACTTTTTTAAATGGAATAATGTTTGCTTTCAATTTATGTAGTCGGTTTGTTAAAGTTATTTTTTATACTGCCGATGTATGAAGCGAGTTTATAAGAAGCTCTTTTAAAGGATAAAAGATGAAAAAGATCATTTTGATTTTAGCTAGTTTGTTGGCTTTTATGTTTATAGGTTGTGGTGAAAGTTCTACATCTGATGAAAAAGTTACAGAGGTTGTAAATGATTCTACAACAGATGATGTAGAAGTTGTTGAAAGTTTACCTCCAATTCCTCAGGTACCAACGGATTAAGACTATATAAAAAATCAACTATAGGTATAAATATGAAATATATTTGGCTATTATTTACATTTACTATAATTCTATTTACTGCTTGTAGTGTAGAAGAGGGTTCTGGTAGCATGGAATCTTCCCCTAGTGAACTAACAAATACAAGTGATGATTCGGATTCTACTAATGCAATTACTTCTGATACTCAAAATGAAGATAGTGAGATTGACAATACTTCAAATAATAGTGAAGAGGTGACAAATTCAGATGAAGATACAGAAATAATAAATATAGAAGATGAGGTTCAAAGTGATGTTCCTCCAACTATGCCAGAGTCTCTTTCTGGACTTATAGGATGAAATTTTTAATCTCTTTCTTAATTTTACTTATTTTTGTAGGTTGTGGAGTTGATACTAACTCTAGTGGTCAACCTAGCTCTGTAACTATAGAGACTGTACCTACAGAAACAAATACAACACAAGAGATAACTACTATAGAAACAAACACAACAGTTATAACGGATGATACAGATTCTAAAGAGGATCAAGATCCTATTTTTGAATCAGATGGTGCAGTATATGATGAGAATGCTTGTAAAAGTTCTTGGTCAACAGCAAATCCATTACAAGATCATAATGAAAATGATGATAGAGAAACATCAGATGATACAAATGGTCTTGCTGTAATGTCTTATTATACGGAAACAGGTTATATTGATGGTTCTAATGTAATTGTTTATTTTAAACAGGTTAGTGGTACAGTTGGTAGTACAGCATTTAGAAAGAATGGGTATTTTGATAATTCTCAGTTTAGAATAGAGTACGATCCGATTTGGAAAGATGAAATAAATAATACAATTTATGTAGAAACACCAAAATTAGACAATGAATTGAAAACTTGCTATAAAGTTATTATAAATAGTGACGATATATCAAATACAGAACAAAAAGTATATAGATACTAGGTATTTATTTATAAATTAAGATATAATTAAAAAAAAGGATACGAGATGAATTACAAAAAAAGTATATTGAGTTTAGCTGCAGTTTTAGCTTTAAGCTCTTCAGTAATAGCAGATCCAAATGCTACTTATTTGCCTTTAACAAATGAGACAAATGATAATGCTTGGATTATGTTTGGTGTAAATGATTTTAGTACAGGAATTCCTAGTGCTGAAACTGGTGATGGTGATTTTACAGCTGGTTATAGTACAGTTACAGAAGATGATACTACAGATGATTTAGTTTCTCCTAATGATGTAACAATAGCAGCAAATGCTGTTGATACTATATTTAGAGCTTCAGACGATACTCATAATATGGCAACTTTTCAAGCACTTAAAGATTCTAATGGAAAAGCACTTATAAACGAAGCATTAAAAATTGGTTTAAAAACTTCAGATTTAGTTTATTCTGAAACTCAACCTGTTCGTTCTATGTATATAGCTTTACAAACTTCAGCTAATGATACAAATACTGTTGCAAAAGTAAAGTTAAACTATAAAGCAACACTTGAAGGTAGAACTATTGAGATTCAACTTGGTGGTGAGGGTGCTATATTAAAAGCAACTATTAGTGAAAGTGCGACATTTAATAACCCTGCCATAGCAAAAGAGAGAGTTGAAGTTTTAGATGAAAAAGATGAGATGGCACCAGAAGATGTATTAGCTTATGATTTAACGGCTAGTCCAATTTTAGCTTCTGCTTTTGATAAAACTAAACATAAAGGTACAACAGCAGGTGCTGAAAGATTTTATCATTATGATGCAGCAAATGCTCAGTGGATTTTATGGGATCGTGCAAAAGTATCTAACTCTACAAACACTTTAACAAAATTTCAAAGAGGTAGAGCATATTGGGGTAGAATGGATATCTCGGGTTCAACTGGTGATAGTAATTCTGCAACATCTGATACAAAAGCTGGTCTATACCTTGGTAAAACAGGTTTAGCAGAAGCAAGTTCTGATAGATATACTGGTAAATTAACTCCTGCTTCTTGGAATATGGTAGCTTTTGATCCTGCTTCTCATCCAGATATTCGTAATGCAGCAACAGGTTTAGTAGTAAATGCAGCTGATGCTGCGAATGGTGATATTATTACTATTACAGATGAAACAGGTACAAATGCTGTTGCCATTACTTTAGCTACTGCCGTTGATGGTGCAACTGAAGAGATTGCAGTTCAAATAAATAAAACAATTGAAGCGGCAAAAATTTCTGGTAAAGTACCAGATACTTTTAGTGTTAAGGCATTTGCTGCTGATGATGCTGATACTCTTATAATATTTATATCTGATAAACAATTTACAATTACAGATGATCAAGGTGCTGGTGAATGTTTAACAACTGCAAAAACTATTGCTAATGTAGATTCTGTTATCAACTTTGATGGTACAAATGCACAAGTATTAGATATTCAAGATGGTACAACACAAGCTAAAACAGGTGCTACATCTGTATATGGTGAGTATGCTATGATTATTGAACCTTTAGTTGGTGCTGGTACAGCTTCTGATTTAGATTTTTCAAATACTGGTACATCTGGAGATGGTGCAGGTGGTGCTGCATCTGTTGGTTCAGCTTATGTTCAATTTGGTAATATTGATGGTGACAGCTCTTCAAAACAACTTTTGGCAGCTGATGATACAACTACAACAGTAGGGTCTGCACAAGCTATTTTTGATGCTGATGAAGTTTTTGATGATACAAAATCAACAGGTCAGGTTATAGAGATAGATACAGATTTTGATGGTGCTACAGATATGCTTTTAGCAGCAGCAGATAAACCTTTCTATATAAAAGACAACACTTTTACTCGTGTTTATGATTTAGATGTTGGTGCTGATGGTACAGCAACTGGTGGTGTTTCATTTAATATCTCTCCAGCTGATAAAACAGTAACTCCAGCAGCAGCAGATCTTATAGGTGATGTTGAAACAGATATAAATGATTTAACAGATAATGTTGCAGTTGGTGATGCAACAGAAGTTTATGCATCAAGTGTAGGTAACAAACTTGTTGTAATTACAAAAAAATCTAAAGTATTTGAATTAGAAGATGCTGATAGTGCAACAATTGATTATTTTTCAGCTACTAGTTTAAATAATGATATAGCAAAAGGTGCTGTAAAGCGTATAGTTAATATAGCTGAATTAGCTCGTGAAAAAGTTATAACAAATAAATTTGATATAGACTTCTTTGCTGATGCAAGTGGTGTAGATGATGGTGGTGGAAATAATGCTATTGTTATTAATGGTAATGCTGCAGCAGATACAGTTATAGCTGCTGCTACAGATACAGATACTAAGCGTATTGCTATGCTAGATAGTTTAGTAGATGAAGCTAATGTTGTTTTAAAAGCAAATGATATAGCAGGATTTGCATCTCATAATTATGTAGATGGAACAGATAATATAAATAAAGCTACTATTACTATAGAAGGTGTTGGTATTGATACTGTTACTATGACAAATGATGATGCTGCATTAGAAGTTGAAAATGGTGCTGATGCATCAGCTGGTGCTGGTAATGATGGTACGGGTGATGAGCAACATGTTAATAATGATAAAATAGATATTGATGGTGCATTAATTGTTTCTAATTTAAAAGCAAATGCTGTTTATACTCCAGATTATGTAAATAATGGTCCACTTTATACTTTAAAAAGTGCTGGCTATGAAGCAAAAGCTATTATTCGTGCAAGTACTAAGTTAGCTAATACACCAACAACTCACTGGGATCATATAGATTTAACTCGTGATTCTAAAGATTGGTTAAAAAATAATGAGTATAATCTATTTAATATTTATAATCATGCTGGTTATTGGGTATATGTTGATGCTTATGCTCCTCAAGATGATATTTCAAATGGTACTGTAGTATGGACACCATCTTTTGCTCACCATTTCAATACTAAAACTGGTTCAACAGAAAACTTATTGAATGCAGCATCTTTTAGTGTAGAGATTGCAGATATGAGTGCTGAGGGTCAGGTTCTTGATGAAGAGACTTCAAATGCAAAACTGATTATATCTGGTAATGAAGTTCAACTTACAAAAACTGGTACAACATTTAGTGCTGTTCTTACAGAACCTGAAACAGTTGGTTTAACACCAAATTCTGGTCCTTTAGCTATCGGTCTTAAAGCAGCAGATGGGTTAGGTGAGTCTTATACTAATTCAGCTCTAATCACTTTTGATTATGATCAACCAGATGCTCCAAAAGTAGCATTCGCAGATGCAGCAAATGTAGCATTTACGAGTGATAGTGCAGATGTAGCTAGTTACTATATTTGGAAAGATTATATTCCTGATGATGGTAATTCTCTTACTCCTGTAGAGAAACAACTTTTAGCAGCAGATGCAGCAGCATATAATATTTGTCCAAAATCTGATTTTGGTGCAGAATCAAAATATAAAGTAGTTGCTTTTGATGGTACTGGTGTATTTGGTAAAGCTAATGCTTCTGATATTACAGCTTTTACTTATGTAAATACTATAAAAGGTGCTACAATGTTAACACACTCTAAAGATATGGCAACAAGTACAGTTGTATCTTATGATGCTACAACTTGTTTAGCTGACGCAACACCTGCAAAATCTGGTGTAGAGGCTAAAGCTATTCAAGCAGAGGGAATTGTGTTATCTTATATACCTATAGAAGGTGTTTCAGATTCTAGAGATGATTTACCTTACTCAGCATTTTATAAAATAGATGGTGGTGCAGATGTAGTTCAAGTAGATGTACTTAAAGCTTATGCTTCAAGACCTTTTTATTTAGAATATAATGGAGCTTTATATACAAGTAATTTCCCTGCTACTCAAGCAGCAGCAGATGCTTCATTCTCTGATGCAATAGTTTTAACTGAAGTAACTTCAGCAAATAAATCATTAGATGATAAATAGTGGGAAATTAGGTATGCTAAAAGCGATAATATTTATATTTTTAGCTCAAACACTTTTCGCAGTATCTGTGAAAAGTGTTGATACCTCTTTTTCTAAAAGTGTTCAGACTCAACTTTTTTCGAAGTTGAACTCTGTTCATTCTTCAACTATTTATACAAAAAATACTTATACACTCAACAAAGGTTGGAATCAACTAACTGCCTCAAAAGATGGTGTTGATGTTATAAAAACTTTTCAAAATATCCCAGAAGTGAAATTTATTGTAACTTACGATTTTAAAAGTAAATATTGGGCAGGTTTTACACTTGATCAATCTATGCTTAAAGATATAAAAGAGATGTTACTTTTGAAATATTTAGAATCTGGAACTACTTTTTTTGTTCTTAGTGATAAAAATATTTTGCTCAATATAGAATCATCAAAGGTTAATGAAACTTGTAAGAAATATATAGATAGTGAAAAATACAATACACTTTTAGATAGTGGGCTTACTAAATCTAGCAAAACAAATAAAAACAAAGATATAAGCATAAACTCAAGATACTCTTCACATGAGTACAGAGGTTACTATGATGATACTAGGGTTCTTTTAATTTACCCTAAACAAACTAATGTTAAAAAGCAAACTGATAAATATGGACCGGCTGAACCAATGGTGATGTTAAACTATAGTTCTGAATATGAAAATAAAACTTTTTATATTTACGACTTTCTTGAGAGAAAATGTTACAGTGGTAGGTTCCCATCAAAGAAAATGCCACCTCTTCCTGTGTTAGCTGAACAATAAATATTAAATTAATATTTATTGTTTATCACATTTTAATACTTATTCTTTTATAATCTAATAATATATTGAAATAATTTTACTTACTATTGTAGTAGTTTTTTCACTAATAAATTCAAGAGGTTATAGATGTTAAAACTATTTTCATTTAAAAATTATCATAATAAACTTATTTTAGAGATGTTAAAAGCTGCTAATAGTGGAGCAGTTGCTTCAAATATATTAGGTCCATTAATTTCAATTACAGTTTTACATACCTATTTTGAAACAATATGCTTATCTATTTGGTTTGTTCTTCACTTAGTTTTATTTACAATGAGATTAAAGGTAAGTAATAAATTAATTTCTATAATAAAAGAAGATATTAATTATAAAATAAGAGATAGATATCTTTTATTTTATAATTTTATGTTAGTGATGACAGCAATACTCTATGCTTTAATTTCGATGATGAGTATTTATAATGGTGTTGAAGATCTTAATCTATTTATAATTATCACTATTATTATTACACTTACTGCTGGTTCTATATCTACTCTTGGTACAGTATTTTTAGTGTTTATATCTTTTATGATTTCTAGTCTTATACCTTTTTTCTTTATTTTATTATATCATGGTGGGATGTTATTTGATATATTTGCATATATGATTCTCATATATCTTGTCGTTCATATTATGTCAGGTTATAGACTATTTTTGGTACATAAAGATTCTATTGAGCTTGAAGAAAAATTTAAAACTATTTATAACAAATCATCAGATGGTATTTTAATTATAAAAAATAACTCATTTTTTGATTGTAATGAAAGAATTGTAGATATGTTTGGTTATGAGAATAAAGAGGAGTTTTTAAAGGTAGAGTTATCTTGTTGCACACCTAAATACCAACCAGATGGGGAATCTTCTTTTAAAAAAATAATTTCTCTTTTAAAAATAGCAAAAGATGAAAAAGTTACATTTGAGTGGTTACAACAAAAAAAAGATTCTACAAAGTTTTGGGTTGAAATAGTTTTAACACCTATGATTTTAAATAATGAACATGTTATTCATGGTATTTGGAGAGATATTAATGATAAAAAAGAATCTCAAAAAGCTTTAGAACAAAAAAATAAACAATTAGAAGATTCTCAATTAAGGTCAGCTGAGAAAGAAAAAATACTTGATAACTCTTTAAATGAGATTTATATATTTGATGCAACTACATATAAATTTTTATATGTAAATAAGGGTGCTCAAAATAATACTGGGTACTCTTTTGAGGAGTTAGTTAAGTTAACACCTATGGATTTAAAAGATGATATGAATAGAGATGATTTTTCTTTAATTTTAAGAGATATCAATCATACAGATAATGAGTATATATTCTTTTCAACAGAGCAAGAGAGAAAAAATAGTACAAAATATGATGCAGATATATATTTACAATCAACTATATTTGATGGGAAAGAAGCTTATGTAGCTATTATTTTAGATGTTACAACTCGTAAAAAAGCAGAAGATAAAATCAAACAGATGAATGATAATCTACAAGATGAATTACATAGTCAGTTAGAGATATTAAGAGAGAAGGATGAGCAGATACTTCAACAAAGTAAATTAGTTCAGATGGGAGATATGATAAGTATGATAGCACATCAATGGCGACAACCATTAAATGCTATTAGTGCTTCTAGTATCAATCTTTCGTTAATGTCAACGATGGGTGTATTAGAAGATGATAAACTACAAGAAAATAGTACATTTATACAAGAACAAACACAAAAAATGTCAACTACTATAGATACATTTTTAAATTTTGTGAAACCATCACAAGATTCAAAAAAGTTTACACTTAATGCAACTGTAGAATCTGTAATGCAAATAATGGGAACACAATTAGTAAATCATGATATAAAAGTAGATCTAAAATTGGATAAAATTATTTCTTTAGTAGGACATGAAGATCTACTTGAGCAAGTTATTATAAATATTCTTTCAAATGCTAGAGATGCTTTTGAAGATATAGAGATAGATAATAAGTTTATTAAAATAGAAGTAGATAAGGTAGATAATATACCTTTAATCATTATAGAAGATAATGCAGGTGGAATACCAATAGATATACGAGATAAAATATTTAACCCTTATTTTACTACAAAAGAGCAGGGTAAAGGTACAGGAATAGGGTTATATATGAGTCTTGATATAATGAAAAAAAGTTTTTCTGGTGATTTAAGATATAAAGCTACCCAAAAAGGAAGCCTTTTTAGAGTAGTATGTGGTGGGTATCAGTTGTAAATGCAACATTAGATTCTTCTATATAGAGCGTAAAAGATTCTGTGTCAGCTACCATTAGTAACACTTAATTACAACTCTAAATATTCATCTAAACTACCTTCAAAAAAGATAGCTAATTGAGAGATAGTTTGACTCCAATTAGGAACTGCTTGAGTCCATTTCTCTTTAGCATTTTGTATCCCCATATAGAGTAATTTTAAAAGTGAATCTTTACTTGGAAATGCTCCTTTAGCATATACAATTTAAGATTTTTGTTTAATTATTATGCTAAAATTCATATATTATAAATATAGGGATAATTTGCTCAATGATATTAAAATTTTTACTACCATTTTTATTATTTTTTTCACTTTCTGCTAGTAATAATACTTGGTATGATGATATTGATTTAAAAATAGAAGCTGGTATATATATGCCAATATTTAAAGGTGATATTTTAAATGTTTATGGAAAAATAACTTTTGATGATAATTTTAATTATATAGGTACACAAGCTTCTTATTTCTCAGTTTTCTTAACACATGATAGAGCTTATACTCCAAATTTAATCATTAACTATTTCAATATGAAAGATAATCAAAATACTGAGTTATCAAAAACTATAAAATTGGTTGATACATCTTTTTCGAGTTCTATTGCAACAGTTTTGAAAAGTAGTGTTTTAAATGTAACTTTATATCAAGATTTAATGTTGAAAGGAAAATATTTAAAAATATTTTCTAAACATTACTATACTGGTGATTTGGAATTTGATGTAGGTTTAAATACAAAAATTGTTAATTGGAATTTTAAGATTCAAGATTTAACTAATTTAACAAAAGAAGAATCTTGGATTAGAGTAGAGGAGTTTATACCTCTCCCTTATTTAGGTATTAATTACTATCTTTATAACTTAGTTGTTTCTGCCAATGTTTCTGCTTTATCTTTTGTAGATGCAAAAGCTACTTCATATAAAGCTGATATAGATTATAGAGTTGTTGATGGACTTTATTTAAGTGTAGGTTACCTTTATGAAGAGTTTAAAGCAGTTGAAGATTTAGATACTATAACTTTTAGTACATCTGGATATAAATTTAGTTTTAAGTATGCTTTTTAGTAAAAAATAATTTAGGATAAAATATGAAATATTTATTGATTTTTTTAGTTTTCTTTGGAACTTATGCTGTAGCAGTTGATGGATTCCCAGATGACCCAATGATAGAAGCATACAAAGATGATGCTAAGCCAAATAGTAGAGAAAACACTATTCTAAAAGTTGGTGCATCTATGAACATTACTGTTACTGGGCAAGGTATAGCTCCATCTTTTGCAAGATCACCAGCTCAATCTTATGTTTTAGCAAAAAGAGCTGCCATGGGTGATGCTTATAGAATAATAGCTGAGAGAATTAAGGGTGTAAAAATTGAAGGTAAAGATACAATCAAAAATATGGCAATTAAAAGTTCAGTTGTAAATATGAGAGTATCAGCAATGATAAAAAATGCTACAGTTGTAGAAACAACATTCAAAGATGGTTTATGTGAAGTGGAGATGGAAATAAAAATTTTATACGATAATTTTAAATAGATAGAATGGTATGCTTTATGCTTATTAACTAAAAAACCTTTATTTTAAGGTTGTAGTTAGGAGTTTAAAGTGATCTCTTTAGATATAAATCAAACCTCAAATCAAACTTCAAAATCAAAAATACTTACTACTGAAGAAGAACCAAAATTATCTTTTTCTGATCTTTTAAAAGGTTTTAAGACAGATAAGAATGAAAAGATAATAAAAATTACATCGGAAGATAAAATTGTAAAATCAGATAAAATAAAAGATGATTTTTCAGAACAAATCATAGCTAAAGAGTTTATAAAAAATTCAGATGATGAACCTAATGAAACTATAACGAAAGTAATATCTCCAAAAGAAAACTTTTTATCATTATTAAAAAATGAAATTGTTGAAGAAAATAATATAAAGACTTTTTCAAAACAGATAGAAACTAAAACAATTTTACCTACAAAAGAGATTAAAGCTTTAATTATTGATGCAAAAGATTATCTAAAAACAAAAATAGTTCAGAGTGATGGATTTAAAAGAGCTGAAACAAAAGAGTTACCAAAAACATTAAAAGGATTGGTTGTTTTAGCTGAAAAATTTAATGTTAATCTTACTAAGATAACTTTAGAGGATGTTAAATCTATAACTAAAAATAATTCATTAAATAAAAAAATAGATTTTAATGATAATCTTAGAATAATAAAAACACCTATAAATAATTTATCAACAGAAGCATTTATTACTCGTGATAAAATGGTTATAAATAAAGATGAAAAACAAAATATAAAACCTTTAGAACAAATGTTGAAGATTTCTAAAGGAAAAAAGTCAGAACAAATAGTTGAGAATCCGAAAGAGATAAAACTAGAGAAAAAGTCAGAACAAATAGTTGAGAATCCAAAAGAGATAAAACTAGAGAAAAAGTCAGAACAAATAGTTGAGAATCCAAAAGAGATAAAACTAGAGAAAAAGTCAGAACAAATAGTTGAGAATCCAAAAGAGATAAAACTAGAGAAAAAGTCAGAAC
>Ga0256837_1002381_pt1 | contig 11716 bp, 9 predicted proteins | sample 4562384metaG_FD_185976 | JGI IMG/M metagenome (GOLD analysis project Ga0256837, IMG submission 185976) | Hydrothermal vent microbial communities from Guaymas Basin, Mexico - 4561-384 | ecosystem: Environmental > Aquatic > Marine > Hydrothermal vents | place: Mexico: Guaymas Basin | collected... | reverse complement strand
AGCCGAACCATCACCTATAATGTTTAACTGTACTTGTTTTTGATAGACTTCATTAAGTCCGTTAAACGCCTTGATAATATTTTCTAAGTTTTGTACTTTACCGACATTACCGGCAAATGTAAAATGAACTTTTTGCTCCTGAGAAAAGAGTGCTGCTTCTTGAGACATATCTAGTTCATCAGCCCAGTTTGGCAGGTAATGGAACTCTAAACCAGGTTTTATATAGGGTAAGAGTTTTTCTTTAAATCCCTGCCCTGATATTGCAATGGCATCAATGTTGTGATACATAAACGAAACAAACTTATCCAGTAAAAAACTCAGCAGCTTTGTCTTTTTAAATCCATAGGCATAGACACTATCCGGCCAAATATCCTGTGCCCAGAATGTCACCGGCTTTTTATAAACCTTTTTTATCACTATCGCCGGCAGCATTCCTGTAAGCGCACTCATATTAAAACCAAAAATATAGTCGTACTTTTTGCCAATTTTAAGAGCAACAACACTCCCTATGGTCATAAATGAAAAATATTTAAGAAGCTTTTTAAACAAACTTGTTTTATACCCAGTTACTGCTTTGAGTCTATAGACGGTTATACCTTGGTATACATCTTTGTAAAACCATCTATTTTGATACCCATCGAAAACTTCACCTTCCGGATATGTAGGATTTTGCGTCAAAACATCAACTTCATAACCTTTTTCTCGCCACGCCAAAGCGACTTCATTTATTTTAAACTCTTCTGGGTAGAAACATTCAGTAACTATTAAAATAGACTTTTTACTCAATATTTTTTCCACACAACTCTATTAATATAGTCTGTATAACTCAAAATAATTCTTAATACCTTATCTGAAACATTTGGCATACTATAATCAGCTACCTCACGTAAAGTCTCTTTAGACTGACTTTCTAACACTTTAAGTGCCTGCATAATTCGTTCTTTTTTAAGTCCTGCCATCATCACACTTGCTTCTTCCATCGCTTCTGGACGCTCATGTGCCTGACGAATATTCAAAGCGCGAAACTTCATAATAGATGACTCTTCACTGATAGTTCCACTATCACTCAGCACTACAAAAGCATCAAGTTGCAGTTTATTGTAATCATTGTACCCCATTGGCTTCATAAGCTGAACCATTGAATGAAACTTTATATCTTCTGCTTCTATCTTCTTTCGTGTTCTTGGGTGTGTAGAAACAATAACCGGCATTTCATACTCTTGTGCTATTGCATTGAGTGTATCTACCAAATCATAAAAGTTCTCATCACTTCCAATATTCTCTTCTCTGTGCGCTGAGACTAAAAAATATTGTTCTTTCTCTAATCCCAATTTTTCTAAAATATCTGATGTTTCAATCTCTTGTAATTTTGAATGTAGCACTTCATAAATAGGACTTCCTGTTTTTATTATTCTGTCTGCACTCAGTCCCTCACGCAAGAGGTACTCCCTGGCTATATCACTGTAAGTCATATTTATATCTGCTATATGGTCAACTATCTTTCTATTTGTTTCCTCTGGAACACGTTGATCAAAACAGCGATTTCCAGCTTCCATATGAAAAATAGGAATCTGCTTTTTTTTTGCAGGAATGGCACAAAGACATGAGTTTGTATCACCCAAAACCAAAAAAGCATCAGGTTGTACTTCTTCCAAAACAGGGTCAATCTTTATTAAAATATTGCCTATAGTCTCAGCAGCACTACCCAACGCTGCATTTAAAAAATAATCAGGCTTCTTTAAATTAAAATCTTTAAAAAAGACCTCATTAAGCTCATAGTCATAATTTTGTCCAGTATGTACTAAGATATGCTCAATGGCTTCACTATCTTCTAGCTTTTGCAATACACATGCCAAACGAATAATCTCAGGACGTGTTCCTACTACTGTCATCACTTTTAATTTCTGCATCTAAACCTCTTCATAGTAAGTATCTGGATTTTGTGGATCAAAATTTTCATTTGCCCAGAGAAAAAGTATCATCTCCTCATTCCCTATATTTTTAATATTATGTGTATATCCAGGTATCATCTCTACTATCTGCATCTTTTCATCACTTACTTCATACCTAATCTTTTCATTTGTAATAATATGACGAAACTCTATAACAGCTTTACCTTTTACTACTAAAAACTTCTCATTTTTTGTATGATGATAGTGTCCACCTCTAACAATACCCGGTGCTGTTGTCGAAAGTGAAAATTGCCCAGAATTAGGCGTTTTTATTATCTCATAAAAAGTTCCTCGACTATCTCTATGACCATCTAGGTCATAAGCAAACTTATCTTTTGGTAAATAGCTAAGATAAGTAGCATAAAGTGCCCTCTTAAACCCACTGCCAACTTCAGGGATTAAAAGTGTCTTCCTATTTGCTTTAAAAGCATACAAAAGCTCTTTTATCTCACCTAATGTTTTTTTATAGAGTGGTTCTACTTCAACATAAATATTATTTGTATCAAAAGAGAGCTTCTTTACAAAAGAACTGACAACATCATCTATATAGACAAGCTGCAGTTGAACTGCAGTGTCATTTATTTGAATTGGTAAGTCTCTTGTAATATTGTAACACCATGTAGCAATGACAGAGTTATAGTTTGGCTTAGACCATTTACCAAAGACATTAGGTAGTCTATAGATAAAAATCCTTGCTTTTTTCTCTTGAGCATATTCCAGCAGTATATCTTCTGCTTCTTTTTTACTTTTACCATAGTCATTATCTAAAACTGCTTGTGAAGAAGATGAAAATACTATAGGTGTATTTTTATTATTTTTTTGTAAAGTTTTTACAATAAACTTCGTAAGATTGCTATTTCCTTCATAAAATTCTTTTACATTGTGAGGGCGATTAACACCTGCAAGATGATATATGAAATCAACTTCTTTTACATAAGCTTCCAAAAGAGCATAAGATTCATCTTTTGTAAAAGTATAAAGTTTAAATTTTTCTTCTCTTTTAAGATGAACTATAAGGTTTTTTGCTATAAAGCCATCTGCTCCGGTAATAAGTATTTTCATTACTAAATGCCAAACTCTTTCAAATCATCTTGAATCTCATGTAATCCAAGTAGCATCTCTCGTAATTCACCTTCATTTAATCTATAGGTGTTGTGAGAATGATATTCTCCAGCCTGTGTTACTATTTCTTCACCATCTTCTACAAACTTGTCATAATTTAAGTCTCGATTATCCGCAGGAATACGGTAATACTCTCCCATATCTTGAGCATGCACCATTTCTTCTTTTGTCAGTAGTGTTTCATAGAGTTTTTCACCATGACGTGTTCCTATAATTTTCACTTCATGGTCTGGTTTTCCTAATATATTTTTAAGAGTATTTGCAAGCAGTTCTACTGTAGCTGCCGGAGCTTTTTGTACAAAAATATCACCATTTCTGCCATTTTCAAATGCAAAAAGCACAAGTTCTACTGCTTGGTCTAGACTCATCATAAAACGTGTCATAGCCGGGTCTGTAATAGTAATGGTTTTGTTATTACGAATCTGATCGATAAAAAGAGGTATAACAGAGCCTCGAGATGCCATGACATTGCCATAGCGAGTACAAGCTATCATTGTTTCATTGTCATCTAAATTACGGCTTTTTGCAACTGCAACTCTTTCCATCATTGCTTTTGAAATTCCCATAGCATTTATTGGGTAAACTGCTTTATCTGTACTAAGGACTATAACTTTTTTTACTTTTGCATTTATGGCAGCATTGAGTACATTTTCAGTACCTATAATATTTGTTTGAACTGCTTGCATAGGGTAAAACTCACAAGAAGGAACCTGCTTTAGTGCTGCTGCATGAAAAATATAGTCAACCCCACGTACAGCATCATTGACAGAGTTAACATCTCGGACATCACCCAGGTAAAATTTCAGCTTGTCATTTTTATACTGCTTTCGCATATCGTCTTGCTTCTTCTCATCACGAGAAAAAATGCGAATCTCTTTTATATCTGTTTCTAAAAAACCTCTCAAAACTGCATTTCCAAATGAACCTGTTCCGCCTGTTATCAGTAGTGTTTTATTTTTGAACATCTATTTTCCTCTTCGTAATAATGAAATAACTATATTATAAAAATCTTTGTTATATTTTTTATTCAATATATATAATAAAATCATACCAACAAATATTGATATTGACATATTATATATTAACCCACCATCATAAACCTTTAATATCATATATACAATAATACCAACACTACTAGATATAACCAAAGGCATAAAAAAACTGCCAATATACTCATACAATTTAGCTCTACACAATTTATAAATCAAAAAATACCAGCCAGGTACAAATAATAGTATCATACTAAATACATTTCCCCAAGCTATCCCTATTAACCCCCATTGTGAACTCACATATAGTTGTAATGGAGTATATACTAACATCATGATATTCCAATACATGGCTCGTTGTGGTTTGCCAACTGCCATGATGAGTGAACCAACAGGGTTTCCAACAGACCTTATAAAAGCCCATAAAGCCAATACTTGAAAAATTGGTATACCAACTAACCATTTTTCTCCTAAAAATATTGTAATGATTTCTGGAGCCAAAAGAAAAGAAGCTACATAAACTGGAAAATTCACAGAAGCAACATAGTTAATCACTTTAAGATACATTTGTTTTACCTGCAACAAATCACTATTTACCTTTGCCATTGCAGGGAAAGAGACTTTTGTGATGATTGGATTGATGAGTTGTGCGGGACGAAGTATTAACTCTTTAATAATATTGTAAATTCCCAAAGATTCAGTTCCTAAAAGCTTACCTATTATGATGATATCCATTTGTGAAACAATCGTATTAACTATATCATCGCCAACACTATATGCTCCGAAAGAAAAAAAATCTTTCACATCATTGACTTTTAATAGCAACTCAGGAGAATGTTCTTTTCTTCCATACCACACTAACAGAACAGCTTTAGTTAACACCATAAGCAACATTGGGAAAATAAATGCATAAATACCAAAACCTAACATTACAAAAATCACAAGAAAAATAAATGATATGGTTGCGGAAAAAATATCTATCTTTGCCAAAATCGAAAACTGTAACTCTTTTTGAAATAATGTACGAAACTGTTGCCCAAAAGATTGAATAATTAAAGCTGATGCAGTAATAATAATACTTACATGTAACAATGGTTCAGTATAAAAAAGTGCAATATACTTTGCTGTTAAAGCAATAACAAGAAAAACAAAAACACCCAGAATAATATTTAACCAATAAAGAGTACTAAGCTGTTCATGTGTTATCTTTTGCTTATAAATGATAGCCTTACTAAGTCCGAAATCTACAAAAAGCTGACTAAAATTCACAACAACACTTAAAATAGCAATAAGTCCAAAATCATGAGCTGAGAGATACCGCGTTAGCACCATCAACTGCCCTAACTGCAAAACAGCATTCACAGCACTGCTTAGAGCTGTCCATTTAATACCTTTTATAGCTTTTTTTTTAACTGACATCACTATTTCTTTGCAAAAACCATATAACCTGTTGTTTCAAGTTCTTTATGTCGGTCGATATCTAAAACATCCAGTAAAGGTGCTATCAACTGATTAAATGTCCAAATAGGAATTAATGCGACGGTAACTATCTTCTCAATAATCTTAGAATGTCCTACATATCGAAAGCGCCCCAGAAAATAATTTAACTTTATGAGCCACATAGTAAAAAAACCAGACATTGGTTCTACTTTAACATCTTTGAAGCCAGCTTTTTCAAACATATATTTTAATCCATACGGTGTATATCTAAAATAATCATGGGGAGCTTCATGAATCCACCACTGCCATGGCACCTGTAAAATTATATGACCATCTTTTTTTAAAATCCTATAAGACTCATTTAAAAAGACTTGTGGTTCATATAAATGTTCCATAACGGAAAGAGAAACTATAGTATCTGCATAATTATCTTCTAGTTTTATTTCCTTGTTTAAATCAGATACAATATCTGCTCCTGAATTATGTATAGTATTTGACCAGTCAACCCCAACATATTTCCGACAATACTGCAAAAAGTACTCTTTATAAACTGCTGTTCCACAGCCTAAATCTACTAAAATTCCTTGATAATATTTTGAATACTTATCTAAAAACTTATCGCCAATATTGTATATCAACCAATTATCAAACCCTTTATTACTATGATACTTACTTGCCTTCATAAAAACTCCAAATAATATTTATAACTTTTAACACTTCCTTGTTAAATATCCCATAATATAAAGGTAAACGAATTAACTTTTCACTTTCATTTGTAGTATATATATCTTCTCCCACAAATTTTCCAAATTTCCAGCCAGCTTCAGATGAATGTAATGGTACATAATGAAATACTGCCCATATTTCATTTTCTTTTAAATATTTCAACAGCGTTGTTCTAGTCTCTAAATCTTTTACTTTAATGTAAAACATATGAGCATTGTGAATACACTCTTCAGGAATAGTTGGAAGAGAAATAAAGCCCTTTTCTTCTAAGGATTTCAATTGTTGATAATATAAATTCCAACTTTTCAACCTATCTTCATTAATTTCATCAGCACTCTCTAAATTTCCCCAAAGATAAGCAGCACTTACATCATTCATAAGATAACTACTTCCTATATCGACCCAAGAGTATTTATCTACCATACCTCGAAAGAACTGGCTTCTATTTGTTCCTTTTTCACGGATGATTTCTGCTCTTTGGATAAACTGTTCATCATTGATGATTAAAAGACCACCTTCGCCTGCACTTGTATAATTTTTTGTTTCATGAAAGCTAAATGTTCCCAAATGCCCTATTGTTCCGAGTGCTTTTCCTTTATAACTACTCATCATACCTTGTGCTGCATCTTCTACTACAAAAAGGCTGTATTTTTTAGCTATATCCATGATGCTATCCATTTCACAAGCGATACCTGCATAGTGTACTGGAACTATCACTTTTGTTTTTTCTGTTATAGCTTCCTCTATTTTAGATTCATCTATATTCATAGTATCAGGTCGTATATCTACAAATACTATCTTAGCGCCACGAAGCACAAACGCATTTGCAGTTGACACAAATGTATAAGAAGGCATAATGACTTCATCACCTTCTCGAATATCACAAAGTAAAGCAGCCATCTCTAATGCAGCTGTACATGATGGCGTCAAAAGAACTTTTTTGGCAGGTAGATTTTCTTCAAACCATTGATGACATTTTTGAGAAAAAGAACCATCTCCTGATATCTTAGAACTTTGTAATGATTCTAAAATATATTTTTCTTCCTTACCTGTCAAGGGTAGTTTGTTAAATGGTATGTTCATTAATATTATCCATTTGATTGAAATTAGGAATTAAATTGTTCTTTTCTATAAAATCTTTATACTCTGTATTACTAAATTCAAAAAACACTATTTCTTGTTTAGTTGCATTAATTAATTTTACTTGGCTAAAAATATTTTTTTTTGGAATTATATTTTTATCAACTACACAATATCTACCCGTAATTCTTTTTTGTTCTTGAAAAAGAATATTTTCCTTTTCCCCTATTGCAAATTTAATAATAGTTTTTGCATAATTTAATCCTGTTGATAATTCAACAGGAATATTATACATATCGCCTGGTATTCGTCTTGTAAATTCAATAATACTAAATTTATCATTATTTTGTAAGAATTGTAAATGTAATAAGCCATCTTTTAAATCAAAAATTTTTATGACTTTTTCTATTTCCTTTAATAATTGTTCTTTAATAAGAGCAAAACTAGGAGATGGTGATATAGATAAACATACACCAAATTGATTATTAGGACAATTAAACTCATTATCATGATAAAAAAATCTAATTTTTTTATTTACTATAAATGTAGATATACTATGCAAAGAACCGTAAAAAAACTCTTCAATAATGTATTGTTTTGTTTTTGAACATTCTAAAGCATAAGCTATAGCTTTTTCTAATTGTATTTTATCTTTAACAATAGTAATCCCTTTCCCCCCACCTAAGTCTATTGGTTTTACTATAACAGGATATTTAATCTCTTCACAGGTTTCATACTTATAAACTTTTGTTGTACTAAGATTATGATCCAAAATTACCTGTTTGAATCTATCTTTATGATGTAGCTTTATTGTGGTATCATATGCATCAAACTGATGAAAACCCAGTTTTTCTGCTACATAAGCAGTTGATATCATTGATAAATCATGAGCCCCAAAACAGATATAATCAACTTTTTTTTCTTTAGCAAATTTAAGAACTAACTCTTTATTGGAGTAATCTATCAAATAACTTTCATCTGCCGCAAAATGAGCGTTACCTTTAATATTTCCAATACAGATAGTATAAAGGCCTAATTTTTTAGCCTCATTAACTAATGGAAGTTCAGAATGACTACCACCTAAGATTAATATTTTTTTCATAATGTATTAAAACTCATCCATATTGTTTTTAAATTACTATATTCATCAAAAGCATATATAGATTTATCTTTACCAAGTCCTGACTCTTTTATGCCTCCAAATGGAACACTCATATCATCATCTCCATAACTATTTATATGTACAATACCAGCTTCAAGTTTTCTTGATATAAAATGTGCTTCATCATAATCATTAGTCCATATAGATGCTGCCAAACCATAATTCGAATTATTTGCAATTTCAAGTGCATCTATAATATTTTCAAACTCTAATACTACTAGTACAGGACCAAAAATTTCTTCATTAGCAATTTTTGAATCTTTTGAAACATTATCAAAAATAACAGGAGCTATATACTCTCCATTTACATTTGGTACAATTTCATCAAAATCTTTTACTATTGTAGCACCATCTTTTATACCATCATCTATATAACCTAAAATTCTTTTTTTCTGTTCAGAACTCACAACGGCTCCTACTTCAGTATCTAAACTTAATGGGTTTTTTGGTATATAATTTTTACTTTCTTGTACTAATAAATTTAAAAACTCATCTTTTATACTTTTATCAATTAGTAATCTTGATGGAGCAGAACAGATTTGTCCTTGATTATAAAAGATATTTTTTGCTAATACTTTGGCTGCTTTACCTAAATCTTTATAATTTTTTGAAATTATAAATGGGCTTTTCCCTCCACATTCAAGACCAACTTTTTTCATATTTGATTGACCGGCATATTGAAGAATAAGTTTTCCTACATAACTAGAACCAGTAAAAAATATTCCCCTTACATTTTTATGAAGAGCTAGTGCTTTACCTGCAATATCACCATATCCAGGAACTACATTAAATATCCCTTCTGGAATTCCTGCTTCAATTGCAAGTTGTGCAACTTTTAATATAGAAAATGAAGATTGTTCTGCAGGTTTTAAAATAACAGAATTCCCAATTAAAAGTGCTGGAGTTAATTTCCAAAACGCAACAACTAAAGGATCATTCCAAGGTGTAATAATCCCAACAACACCTAATGGCTCCCTGATAACTGTAGCAAAAGAATCTTTTGAAGGAACAACTGCATGGTCATAAACTTTATCTATTGCATTTGCAAACCATCGCATCGCATCAATTGCTTTTGGAATAGAATCATAATAATAATTTTTTAAACTTCTTCCTGTCTCTAAAGTATCTAGAAGTGCTAATTCTTCTAAATTTTCTTCTACCAAATCCGCAAGTTTTAAAATTACATTTTGTCTCTGTTTTAAATCTAAATCGGACCATACTCCATGTTTATAACTTTTCAATGCACTTTCTACAGCTATTTCTATATCTTTTTCATTACAAGCACTAAGTCCTGACAAATCTCTACCATCTATTGAACTTTGTTTCGTAATAATTTTTTTATCAATAGCTTCGACATACTTTCCATTTATAAATGCTCTTTTTTCTATTTTTAAATTTTGTAATTTTTGTTCAATATCATTCATCATAAAAACTCCTATATAAATCTATCAAATTCATCAACTATTTCAATTGTTTTACCATTTTCAATGTCATTAATCATTTTTATAACTTCTAAATTTGTCTCATGTCTTAAACAATGGAGTGATGCACAATGAACACTTGGATCTAACCAAGCTTCAACTTTTTGTCGTTGTTCCCCATTCCACAATTCACTAAAATTTGTTACTTTTGCATCACCTATTTTAAAATTATCTTTTCCTCTCCAATAGGGGCATACAAATGTTCCAACAGGAGTCACTAAAGTTCTTAACTGTGTTGCTGGACAAAAATGATAATCTTTTACTTGTTTATGTTTTGCTCCGGTTAAAGAGTCATCTAACGTAATAGCTTTCACTATAGAAAAATCTTCACTAACTAAATCTTGCAATTTATCCAACTGTTCTTTAATTTGTTTTATTCTTTCTTCTGTATGTTTCACTAAACTATGAGCAATATTATTTTTATAATTATAGCTAGGTTTCACTTCAAAATAATCACATCCTATATCTTTTGCTAAAACTGCTGCATCATATATTTCATGAACATTTGAAACCATTCCATCACCTTCAGCTTCTGTTCTTATTAAAAAAGAAAAACCTAACTTGCCTTTTTTTATTTTAGATAATTCTCTCATATTATTAATAATATGTTCAAACTTTGATCCACCACCTTTTGTCGGTCTTAAAATTTCAAACATTTTATTTGTAGCAGCGTCAACAGATACTCTAGTCCAATTCGAATAGAGTGCTATCTCTTCCATATATCTATCAATATACGTTCCATTAGTCGTAATACCAACTGAAATATCATTATTTCCAAAATATTTTATAAGTTCTCCAGAAGCTGAATGAGCTAATGGTTCACCTCCACCTATAAATATTACACCTTTAACACCATTCTCTTTAAACTCTTTTCCCAATTCTAATAATCTTTGATTTGTAAACGAATTTTTTGTAGCAATGATATCTTCACTTATACAACCAGGACATGCCATATCACAAACTGCTGTAGGATCTAATTCAACTATCAAAGGATTTTGAGTCCCTTTTTTCCAATCTGTTTTTTTGATTGTATCAACAACAAATTTTTGATGTAATTTACTGACAATATTCATTTTTTTTATTTTCTTCATTTTTTTCCTTTTATAATATTATTAATTTCAGATATTAATACTTCTTTTGAATAGTATTGTACAATCTGTTTTCGATTTTCTGATAACTGTTTCATATCTTTACTTAAATCAAATGTGTTAATATCAAATACTTTTATTCCCTGATTAAAAAAAAGACTCCATGTTGTAACATTTGTTTTTAAATATACTTTCTTTCCCAAACCCAATAATGTGACTATATTACCCATTGCTTGTTGCCTATTATGCGCAAAAATTGCTATATCAATATTATTTAAAAACACTTGATATTCATCTAAAGGAAGAAATTCAAGCATAGGTATAAAGTTCTTTCCAAAAATTCTTTTTCCTTCTGTTATTACTTTATTTGCATATAATTTATCTCCATAAGACAACGGAACATATATTTTTATATTTTCTGATTTATAAAGTTTTAATTTTTCTATTATTTCAAGATGATTATTTTCAGGATCAGCTGAATTTCCTAGCTGAATATTAATACTATCAGTACTATTTCTTTTTTTATTTATCAAAATATTAGAATTTTTATAAAGGTTGCTAGGATACATAATACTATGTACTCTTTTTCCCTTTGAATTATATAATTCCTTACTTAAAATATAATCCCCTTCATTAGCAGTAATTAAAAATCCCATATTCTTTATTACCCATTTTT
>Ga0256837_1002380_pt1 | contig 11718 bp, 11 predicted proteins | sample 4562384metaG_FD_185976 | JGI IMG/M metagenome (GOLD analysis project Ga0256837, IMG submission 185976) | Hydrothermal vent microbial communities from Guaymas Basin, Mexico - 4561-384 | ecosystem: Environmental > Aquatic > Marine > Hydrothermal vents | place: Mexico: Guaymas Basin | collected... | reverse complement strand
CCAATGTAATAATAGAACTTTTATTTTTGAATTTAAAATGCAAGGCAAAGACCCTTTAGAGCAAATTAAAGCTAAAAAATACTTTCAAAAATATACTGGCGAATGCTATATTATTGGCATAATTTTTGATAGAAATCAACGCAATATAACATCTTTTGAATGGCAAGAGATTTAAAGTGATCCTCTATAACTGAGAATTTTAATTATAAATAAAAAAAACAATCATTAAATTTAAAAAGATAATTAACCACTACGTAGTAGTCCTTCACTAATTTGCTTCATTTATAAATTCATATGCATTAAAGTAGACATTTTAACTCCTAAAACTAATTTTTTTTACTGTACCAATCCATAATAGCTACCAAATAAATATGAACTTTTGACTTGATTGTCATTTTTATCTAATTGGCTACTGCCTTTAGAAAATAAAGCTGATGATTACTTAACTAGTTCACTTAATATATTTTGACCACTCAAAACTTCTAAGGCTATAATTTAGCCTTAAATTATGCTGAGTGCTGACGATATTTTATGGATATTTTCGATTCCTTTTATGCAAATACTATAGTCGATTTTTATTAGCAACTATTTATTTTTTGGGAACAACTAAATATTCACAATCTAACATCTGCATTATTTAAAAAATCCTGATATGCCAATTTTAAGCCTTCTTCTAAGGTGATTTTAGCTTTCCATCCTAAGTTGTTTAAACGACTTACATCTAAAAGTTTTCTGGGTGTTCCATCTGGCTTATTAGTATCTAAGGTTAATCTACCTTTATAGTCAACTGTATTTGCTATGGCTGTTGCCAATTCTAAAATAGTCACATCTGTACCTGTGCCTATATTAATATGAGTACCTATATCTTTAGCAGATTTATTTTGCATAAGATAAATACAAGCACTTGCCAAATCATCACTATATAAAAATTCTCTTTTAGGCTTACCTGTGCCCCAAACCACTACCTCGCTTAAGTTAGCTTTTTTAGCTTCGTGAAATCTGCGCATTAACATAGGAATCACATGGGCATTTTCTTTATCATAATTATCATTTATACCATATAAGTTTGTTGGCATTACCGATATATAATCTGTTCCATATTCCTTATTATAGGCATTACATAATTTTATACCGGTTATTTTTGCCAAGGCGTAAGCTTCATTAGTGGGCTCTAATTCAGATGTTAAAAGACAATCTTCAGACATGGGCTGCGGAGCAAACTTGGGATAAATACAACTTGAGCCTAAAAATAATAATTTTTTAACATTTTGTTTATATGAATTTTCAATAATATTATTTTGTATTTTTGTATTTTCTAATAAAAATTCAACTGGATAAGTATTGTTTGCATAAATACCTCCAACCTTAGCTGCTGCTAAAAAAACCCAATCCGGCTGTTCTTTTGCAAAAAAATTAGCTACAGCCATTGCATCACATAAATCTAATTCAGCACGTGTTTTAGTTATGATTTTATAGTTACCTGCAGCACTTTGTAAAGCTCTTAATATTGCACTGCCTACCATACCATGATGACCTGCTATATATACTTTTATACTCATAAATTTCTCTTTTGTAATAAATCAAACAATGCATTAGCAATGGCTGATTTATTATTTAACGACACAATAGTATTACCCCTTTTATCTAAAATTTCAGCATGATGCTTTCTTGTGTCAATATTTGTTAAGTCATTTATCACTACATAATCTGCTTTTGCATTTTGTAAAGAATTTATCCCCCGTTTGCGTAGTTCTTCGATGGTGATATTTTTTTCTAATTTAAAAGAAACTACAAGAGATTGAGAAGATATTTTTTTTATCTCTGGCAAAATTTTTTGAGTAGGATAGCATTTAATAACAAGTTCATTTTTATTTGATGATATTTTACCATCTTCAAAATAAGGAGCATAATCTGCCACAGCCATTAAATGAATAATAACATCTACCTTATTTTTAGTGATATAATCTAGTATTGTTTCTTGTGCATTTTTAGCACTAACTATAGGTATTAAATTAACTTTACTTTTTGGTATCTTAGCATCAACACCATGGATTAATGTTACTTGCCAATTATTTTTAGCAAAAACATCCGCTATCTTAGCCCCTAAACTACCAGTAGAAACATTAGTTATATAGCGTACATCATCTATATATTCCCTAGTGCCACCAGAGGTAATCACAATTTTAGGCATCAATCTCCGCCTTCTAAATCACGCTCTTCTATGGGTCTACTTATTTTGTACTCCCCTTCACTCCAAGCACCTAAATCCATAAGACGACAACGCTTAGAACAAAAAGGAAAATCTTTATCAGCAGGGTAATTAACCTCTGCACCACATTTTGGACATTGATATTTCATATTTTTAATCATAACATTTAGATAAATATTTCTCAATAAAAGAAATTTAATATTAAAATACACCTCTTTGCATAATGTGATTTTTTAATATTTTCTTGGTTTTATAATCATTTTTATGCTATTGTGATTGCCATTTAAACCATTTTCCTTAGGAGAAAACTATGGCTGAAAAAGCATTGACAAAAAATCAAATTCTAACTGCATTGTCTGAAACAACAGAGCTTAGCAAAAAAGATGTTACCTTAGTCGTGGAAGAATTGGTTAAACTTGCCTATGCCGAAGCAGATAAAGGTTTTACCATTCCAGGACTTGGCAAATTAGTTAAACAAGAACGCGCCGCACGCAAGGGACGCAATCCTGCTACTGGCGAAGAGATTGATATTCCAGCTAAAACTGTTTTAAAATTTCGTATTGCTAAAGCTGCTAAAGACGCCGTATTATAAAAATCAAAATATAATTAATTTATAAAACCCAATCTAAACGTTATAAGATTGGGTTTTTTATGCTGTCTTTATTTTTTTTACCCAATCAGTGGCTAATTTATCACAACGTTCATTCTGTGGATGACCACTATGACCTTTTATCCATTTCCAAGTGATTTTATGACGTTTAGTTTGCTCTAACATCTCAAGCCAAATTTCTTTATTTTTAACAGGTTTTTTTGCAGATGTCTGCCAACCATTGCGTTGCCATGCATAAACCCATTTTGTAATACCGTCTTTAACGTAAGATGAATCTGTAGTCAAAATAACTTCACAAGGCTCTTTTAATATTTTAAGGCCTTCAATAACAGCACGCATTTCCATGCGATTATTAGTGCTATTTACCTCGCCACCTTGTAACTCTTTAGTGTAAACATGCCCTTCGTGTGTAAATTCTAACACGGCACCCCACCCTCCAGGACCTGGATTTCCAGAGCAAGCTCCATCAGTATATAAGTGTACTTTTTTCATAAAAACTCAAGGTTATAATTAACTATATATAAAGCAAGGGAAAATACTGGAAAATAATACTTATTAACCCTACAATCTTTCAACTATGCTAGAATCTATCCAAAATACAACAATCAAAATACTCACCAAAATATTTGGTTCTCGCAATGATCGTATAATTCGTGATTTGCGTTTTCATGCAGAAAATATTACTAAAATAGGTGAAACCATTGCGCAACTCGATGATGAGCAATTAAGAGGCAAAACCACCGAGTTTAAAACACGACTTTCCGAAAAAGAAAGTTTAGACGATATATTACCAGAAGCCTTTGCCGTTATGCGAGAAGTAGCCGATCGCCGTTTGGGTAACTGGAACGTTTTTAAATCTGAATTTAATTTTGATAAAACAAAATTAATACATAATCAAGATATTTACAACAAAACATTAGAACAACTAAATGATGGCGTTAATAGTAATGATATAAATTTATCTGCTAGCTTTTATCAAGAAATTAAAGATTTATACCCTATTTCTGTCCCACCGTTTAGACATCGCCACTTTGAAGTACAGTTAATTGCTGGCATGGTATTACATAATGGCGATATTGCCGAAATGATGACTGGTGAAGGTAAAACTTTAGCTGCTACCTTGCCTTCATACTTAAACGCACTCAATGAAAAAGGTGTGCATGTTATCACTGTCAATGATTTTTTAGCTAGTCGTGACGCCGATTGGATGAGACCAGCATATGAGTTTTTAGGGATGAATGTTGGTTGTATCACATCTGATATGGACAACGAAGAGCGTGTTGAAGCATACGCTTGCGATATTACCTATGGTACCAACAATGAGTTTGGCTTTGATTATCTGCGCGATAACATGAAAATGAGTGCTGAAGAACAATGCCAAAAACGGCGTGGATTTTGTATTGTAGACGAAGTTGACTCAATTTTAATTGATGAAGCACGTACACCATTAATTATTTCGGGTCCAGCCGATGATACCCCAGCTAGATATTACGATGTAGATAAAGTAGTACGCCAATTAATTGTTGATAAACATTTTACAGTAAGCGAAAAAGATAAATCAGCTATTTTAAATGAAGAAGGCATAAGCGAATGTGAAAAACTTTTTGGTATAGACAATTTTTATGCTGGCGAACATATGGATTTGCCTCATTTAATAGAAAATGCTCTACGTGCGCATCATATTTATGCCAAAAATAAAGACTATGTTGTTCAGGGTGGTGAAGTAGTTATTGTGGATGATTTTACTGGTCGCTTAATGGCAGGTAGACGCTGGTCGGATGGCTTACACCAAGCCATTGAAGCCAAAGAAAATGTAGAAATTAAAAAAGAAAATCAAACATTAGCCACTATTACATTTCAAAATTTCTTTAAATTATACGATAAATTATCAGGAATGACTGGTACCGCTTTGACAGAAGCTGGAGAATTTGCATCTATATATAATTTAGATGTGGTGCAAATACCCACTAACCGCAAATTAGTTAGAATGGATAAGGCAGATTTAATCTTTGGTTCAGAACGCGAAAAAATGGAAGCTATTGCAATCGATGTCAAAGAACGCAATGCCAAAGGGCAACCTGTTTTAGTTGGTACAGTAGCTATTGAACGTTCTGAAATTTTAAGCAAATTATTTACAAAACACGGGATTAAACACGAAGTATTAAACGCCAAACAACATGCCCGTGAAAATGATATTATTTTAAAAGCTGGTCAAAAAGGTGCTATAACCATAGCTACTAATATGGCGGGACGTGGAACAGATATTAAACTTGGCGAAGGTGTAGCCGAACTGGGCGGATTATATGTAATTGGTTCAGAACGCCACGAATCACGCCGTATTGACAATCAATTACGCGGTAGGTCAGGACGACAAGGTGATGTTGGTGAATCGCGTTTTTACCTATCTCTTGAAGACGATTTAATGAGAATCTTTGCCGGAGACTGGGTGCGCAATTTTATGCAAAAAATGGGACTTAAAGACGGAGAACCAATTGAGGCAAATATCTTAAGTCGTCAAATAGAAAAAGCTCAAAAGAAAGTAGAAAATCATAATTTTGAAATACGTAAAAATCTACTTGAATACGATGCAGTAATGAACACCCAACGCACAATCATCTATGAACAACGTTCTGAAATTTTAGCTAAAAAAGGTTTAACAGAAATGATTAAGTCTATGCTAGAAAAAAGCGTTAACCGTACTATTAGCGCATTTGTACCAGAACGTAAAGGTCAATGGGATGCAAAAAAACTATGTGAAGAATTAAAACAGCGTTACGACTTAGATATAAACCATGATGAAATAAAAGATTTAGATCGTATTTCTATAGGTCAAAAAATAGAAAGTTTAGCTGATGAAAAATTAAATAAACGTCGCGCTGAATTTGGTGAAATATTTGACGATGTAGAGCAATACGTATTATTAGAAACATTTGACACTAATTGGAAAGATCATTTGCGTAATATGGATCATCTTCGTGATGGTATAAATTTACGAGCTATGGGTGGCAAAGACCCTAAACAAGAGTATAAAAAAGAAGGCTTTATGCTTTTTGATAAGATGGCTGATAATATTCGTGATCGAGTATCAGAATTAATTATGAAAGTAGAAATTGCCTCTAATCAGGATATGGCGCTACAAAATCATTGGGATGCCAATGATATTAACCATGCCGAAGCTCAAAGTATTTATGCTGCTGCAGAACAAGCTGCAATGATGCAAGCTGCCGCCGAAGCACAAGCTAGAGCTCAACAAGCAGGAGAATCATTTACACCTAATGAAGAACCAATAGAACCCATTATCAACAATGAAGAAAAAATAGGCCGCAACGAACCTTGCCCTTGTGGATCTGGCAAAAAGTATAAACAATGTTGTGGGAGAAATTAATAGGTTAAAATATGGGCAATATTATTAGTTTATGTTTGCCCTTTTTATTAATTAACCTTATTCAAACAATATTTTTTACCAATGGGCCTTTGCGCTCATTGGGATATCCTGATTTTAATTTATTAATTGTAATTTTTGCTGGTTTAAGTTTTTCACGCTCTAAAACTTTAGAAATAGCATTTACAGCAGGTCTAATACGCGAGTTATTTAGTGCGGGTAGGATAGGTCCCGATATCTTAATTGTTATGGCCATAGGACTATTAACAAGTGTTATGCAAGAAAAAATATATCAAGAAAATCCTATAACTCTAGCTACATCAATTTTTACAATTGTTTTAATTGGACAAACAGGCTTTTCTGTAACTGATTTTCACACTATATTTTTACCTACTAATGAGTGGTCTACAATACTTAGTATATCTATTATATCCGCCTTAATAGCTATTCCAACGTATGATATTTGGCAAAAGACATTTCCTAAAAGAAAAAAATATTACTAATTTGCACGGATAAATAACTAAGATATAATAACTCACATATGATAGCTTTAATTTCTGATATACACTCCAATCTAGAGGCATTAAATGCTGTTTTACAAAATATAAAAGATCATGGAGGTGTCACAAAAATTTACTGTTTGGGTGATATAGTTGGCTATGGTCCAAATCCATTAGAGTGCACAGAAATCATTATGAACTGTGATAAAACTATTATGGGTAATCATGAGCAGGCTTTATTAAATAATGCATTTGGTTTTAATAAGGTTGCAAAACAAGCCATACAGTGGACACGTTCTCAATTAAAACCAAGCTTGCTTGGTGGACGTAAAAAAAAGGCTTGGAAATTTTTAAAAAGTTTAAAAACACATTTTACTGAAAACAATATTTTATACGTACATGGTTCACCGCGTGAGCCTACCAATGAATATTTAACTGAAGAGGCCATTACCAATGCTCAAAATGGGATTTCAACAACGCTTGATGAAAACTTTGCATTAATGGATAAAATTTGTTTTATGGGACATACCCATAAACCAGGAGTAATCACCAATGATTACAAATTTTATAATATTGATGATTTAAATTACCGCTATACTTTTTTAGACTATCAAAAGGTGATTGTTAATATAGGCTCAGTTGGACAACCACGCGATAATGATAATCGCGCATCTTACGTTATCTATAATCCAGTTGCTAACGAGATAATATTTAAACGTGTAGAATACGATTATCAAACCACCATAGCCAAAATAGAAGCTATTAATAATTTAAATAATCAATTAGGTCAGCGACTAAGTGATGGCGCTTAATCAGTTTTTTTACCCTATACACAAATAGTTTTATTTATTGACCATATCCATAATCGGCTTTAATGATTTACTTGGAAAATCATAAGGTAAAATACCTGTACCTATAATTGGATTGTCAAAAATTTCTAAATCATTTTTAAACTTATTTAATATATCATTTAATTCATTTTTATTTTTAGATAACAATAAATTTGGATTGATATTTCGCCTAATAGATATATTAGAATTATCACCAATATTTTGCTTAAAGATTTTAGCATCTGCAATATAATCGCATAAAAGTATATTGGCACCTGTTTGTTTAAGCGATGCAGCTATAAGAGTTGTATCCCCACCTATAACTAACTCCCTTTCTTGTTGCCCATTGTTTTTTAAAGACTCCATCAATAATTGGTGAGATGGCAATATATATTGATTATACATATCTGGAGAAAACATAGGCGGTGCCGACATACTATCAAATATAATGGCATCAAAACCGTGATTTTGTATACAGCTAATCCAGCCTAAACAAAGTTGTGTAGTATATTGTAATAATATATTAGCACTATCCTCTTCGGTACATAAAGCAATCACTAAGTCTTCCATCCCAACCATTTTAGCAGCCATGGTTATGGGCCCAGATGCAGCAACACGCAATTTAACCGATGATGGAATATTATTACGAGTAATTTTAGCTGTCTCTAAAAGCATAGAAAATCTAGAAGATTTTTTTAATTCATTGATATTTAAAAAATCTGGTAATGGCGGTAAATCATCAATGCTTTCTATATCTAAAATATTTAATAAAGTACCAATTATTTCAGGACATTCATTTTTAGAAGGAACACCCAATTTAGCACCTATTGATTCCAGCTCTATATTATAAACATCAACTCCAACCGTTATAAAATCTGGCTTATAGGTGTTGTATTCTGCTAAGATAGCTTCTGATAATAACTTAGATGATTTGGAAATAGCAATAGGACTTTGTTTAATAAGAGACGCTTTATGTTCATAAATAGCTGGTTGCCAACGCATAATAATACTCCAAAAATTTATATAATATCTCGTATATATAAAAAATCTTGGTTTGTTTGGAACAATATAATTAGACTAATCGGAAATGACTGATATTTTACAAAACTTATCCCATAAACCTATCAAAGTTAAACTGCCTAAAATAGGCTTATTAGCTCTAACATCAAAACATTCCATAGACTTTAAAATGAATTATCAAAAAGATTCTTTTGCCAAACTTATATGGATTATCAAAGGCAAAAGTAAGTTAGTCTATGCTAAAAAAAGCATAATATTACCACAATATAGCTGGATCTATATTCCAGCTTTTCAAAAACATTTTTTTGATGATTATAGCCCAACCACCCTTGCCATCTTTTGCTTTGATAAAAAACAACTAAATATGCGGTACACAAATATTTGCAAATGGTTAAATGATTTAGATCAACAACCCCAATACCTAAAAGAACCTTGGATTAATAAAGAAATATCACAAACTTTAAAATTTATTTTATTAGAACAACAAAATAATAACGCATTAAAAGACGAAGTATGTTGGATGCATTTTGCAAATATTTGTATACATATTTGCCGATACGCAAATAAACTAGAAAACAAAACTAACTTAAATAATTATAAGTTACTAATATATAATTTAAAAAGATATATTGAAGAACACTGTTGTGAAATTTTAATTTACGAAGAATTTGCAGAACAACTTGGCATTAGTTCTCGAACATTAAGAACATACTTTAAAAAATATATAGGTATGAATATGAGTTTATTTCAACAAAAATGCCGTATTAATTATGCCTGTAAACGCCTTCTTGAAAATCATGACATAATTTTTACAGCTTTCGATTCTGGGTTTAATGATTTAGCATATTTTTATCGTATATTTAAAAAATTAAAAGGTTGTACCCCCAATGCTTTTTTAAAATCACATAAAGCATAAAAAACATTTTAATTTATTGTTACAAACTTTCTATCTGTGCTATTAACTCTCTTGACTCCCAATTTTCTTCACACGCTGCCTCTAATAATGCCATAAAATAAGAATCACTTAAGTTACGTTTTTTTGCCAATCTTTTTAAAGTTGAAAACAATCTACTGCCAAATTTAGAATCAAAACTATCCTTATGGGTTATGTAATAATTTTGACTTTCTTCAAATTCATCATCTTCAATTATTTCTATTTTATCTGGAATTATTGTTTGATGTTTTTTAAAAGTAGTTTCATTTTTATCTTGGCGCACGACCCTAGCATGATCCGTACCAGATATTGGATCTTGCCATAACTGATAATGGTCATCGTTTATTGAAGACACTATAAAACCTTCTGTTTGTAAATCAGTTGGCCAAGCATCATACACCTGCATAACCCTTAAACATCTTTTACGGTATGGTTCACCTTTTTGTAACCATCGCAAAATTACACCATTGTTTATATTTTTATTATTTAACCAATCAAATATTTTTTTCTCAGTTTCATCAAAATCACTTTGTTGCCAACTTTGCTGAAAACGAGTTCTAGTTGGATTTTGCAATTTGCCTTCATCGGTAATTAAATATCGCAAAACTTCCACAGCACCTTCGTGATCCCATTTTTTACCATTGGTAAAATCTTCCTTAGCTTTTTTAAGCCATGCCCTATTATTTTTTATCATTAAAGGGGCTACCCTATTTGCCAATACGCAAAATTCAATTGTAAAAAAGAAATCCTCATGCTTACGCCCAAACTGAATTAACTGATCGGCAAAAGTTTCTGCTAATTTTAACTCATTAAGACATAATTTATACAAAAGTAAAAAACCACGTTTACCCTCTGAGCGCTCCTTTAAATCGCTAAAATATAACTCTCCTTTACGCAATCTATAAAAATAATTTTTTGTTGATGGTTCTTTAATAATATCTCTTTGCAAATCAAACGGAGCTAACACACCAGCTTCTACCATAGGTTGAATAAATTTTTTAACCAAGTGTGCTGAATTTGTACTATTGTGTTTATAAGGCTTCATACCAGTTTTTTCTAACAGTACAGAAATAGGCAAAGGATCGATTGTATCAGAAAGATGAAATGTTAAATTTAAAAACCTATAAAAACGTTCTTGGCGTACATTTTTTAGAGCCCTAAATAAATTTAAATCTAATAAAATACCCTCTTTAGCCAATGAGTCACAAAACAACTGTGGCAAAACTATACTATATGTTAATTCAAATTCACTATAATGAGGGATTTCCTCTGCACCCTGACGCCGTTTATGACTGGATTTAGTTTTGCGATTACCAACACTTCTTTCGCTTACAGCGCGTACCCTTCCAAATTTTTTAAGCACTTGAATATTACTAACCTCTTCATTGTCTGTTTCTGGATCTAACCATTCTCCAAGCATTAAGGTAGACTCTAAACGACAACACGATTCAAAAATCTTTTGTCGATAATCTGCATTATTGGGAACACCTAAAAAAGTTACAATTTCCTGCATACTTAATTGAAAATTAGAAGATTGTTTTTGATAAGCAAAATTAAATAAAGCCAATAAAACCCTATCATCAAATGCCTCAGTTACACCATATCCACCCAAGGTCTGAATTTGTCTTTGAGTGGATTCTATCTCGCCAAATTTATTAACTTTAGTCGCTGTATATTCGCGTACATAATAAGCTGTCGCCCCAGATTGTTTTAAAATAGGTTTTATATGCTCTGGTGGAACTAAAGAAAACTGAGCCATTTCACGTTGATCAAAAATGGTTAATCGACGTTGATCTGGTAAAAAATCTTCTAATTCTAAATTATTTTGGCTCATGATATTTATTCCAAAAAATTTATAAAGTTATATAACTCTTTAAATAAACTTTAAAATAACACTACATAAAACGCTAAATTGTTCTAAATAGTATTTAGATAAGTGGTTAACTAAAATAGTGTTCTAAATCATCCTTGTTTTGTTTAATTTAGTCAAGCTTTTATTCAATTTAATCAATATTTTTTATATTTTATTCCAAATAATCTACAAACACAAGAGTTGACACTGTTTAAAAGATATTTTTAATTAATGTTTTAGAACAATAAAATACTACTTATCTATATAAACATAGTCCACTAAAACACTTAGGAGTATTTGTTTTAAATAGTCTACAAAATTATTAAAAAACACTTATTAACTATTTAAAACAAAATATTATTTTTATATAAAAAATCTAAG
>Ga0256837_1002378_pt1 | contig 11722 bp, 7 predicted proteins | sample 4562384metaG_FD_185976 | JGI IMG/M metagenome (GOLD analysis project Ga0256837, IMG submission 185976) | Hydrothermal vent microbial communities from Guaymas Basin, Mexico - 4561-384 | ecosystem: Environmental > Aquatic > Marine > Hydrothermal vents | place: Mexico: Guaymas Basin | collected... | reverse complement strand
TATAAAATGACTATTTTGAGTTTGTATTTTAAAAGTTATCTCTTCTTCTAAGAATTTACTATTTATTGATATATTATCCTCTTTCAACTCATCTATATTTCCTTCAAGAAGAATATAAATCTTATCTTCATCAAATCCATATTTAATTATCTCAATAGGTCCTCTAACTCTATCCATTGTTGAATAAAAATTACTTTCATCAATCTTTCCTGCATCTATCCACTCAAAGAAATTATTTTTTTCTCCATTTATATCAGGAGATATTAGATTATTTGGAGAATATGCGATAGGTATTTTGTTATGCTCTTTTAGAATAGGTGTTAAGACAGTTATTGGTATATTATCTTTCATAAGTTCATATATTGCAATTAAATGACCTCTAAATAATTTATCAAACTCAACTGCAAAAGATGTATTATGGTCATCTCCATACCACCAAAACCAATCACTACACTCTGATGCTAAAAAATGAAATTTTATTTTTTCTTTTACCTCATCAGTAAGAGTATCTTCCAGTTTTAAATAATCTTTTTTTGTCTTAAATATCATCTCCCAAGCACTATTCTTTTCTGGATGACCTGACCAAGTTATAAAGTCTCCATAAATCCAACTTCCTGATGCTAGATTTTTTAATGGGATGCTTTTATCTCTAAAAGCTATTTCATCCATAGTTTCAGTTTTACACCAATTTAATTCATCTAACTCTTCATATAATTGCATAAAAAATGAATATCCATTACTTTGATAATATTCCCATGCATTCTCTCCATCTAAAATAACAAAGACTGTATTAATCTCATCCGTTTCTTCTTTTGGTTGCAAATTCTTTAATGATTCTATAAAGTGTTCAACAGCTTGGCTAGATGGTTTAAATCTATAGTCAAATCCAAATAAATCACTTAATCCATGGTCTCTAAAATATATATTTATTCCGTCCTTGTTATAAGGTTTATATAAATTTAAACGATTATTATCCTCTAATGATTTAAATAAGATAGCTTCATCTGTAGCAATCCATTTAATCCCAAACTCTTTATATATATCAATTGTTGCCTCATCAACAGCTCCTTCTGCAGGCCAAAATCCAATAGGTTCTTGTTTAAATACATCTTTATATAATTCTATTGCTCTGGATACTTGCTCTTTTGCATCATCGTAAAGAGAGATACTATTATTAGGTGGTGTACTATTTGGATTAGCCTTTTTTATATTATCCATATCTAATAGAAGAGGTAATATTGGATGATTATAAGGAGTTGTTGAGAGTGAGATTTGTTTTGATTTTAATAGTGACGCATAAAATGGTAGAATAGTAGATACGAATTCAATTAATATATCAAAAAGTTTTATTTTATCTTTAGAAGTATAATGGTCTCTATTTAGTAACTCTTGCACCACACTACTATGTAATCTAATATATGGTCCAGACCAAGCTAAAATAAATAATACTTCTAAATTAATAAGTTCACTATCTGTAAGAATATCCTTATTATAAAGTTCTAAATACTTATGGTTTTTTTTTACCATCATCTCATAATTAGCTGATTTACAGGTTTTAATAAGCCAATCTCTCTGTTTTTGATTTAACTCATCAGGATTTTTATACCATAAACTTAAAAAATAATCATTTTCTAAAGGATTTTCATATAATTTTAATTGTTCAATTAATGGTGGAGTTAAATTAAAACTAGCTTTTAACTGTGGAAACTTTGATAGCATCCACGGCATATCATAATAATCTTTTATCGCATGTAAAAACACCCAAGGCATACGCATAATGCCTTTGGCATCACGGTAGTCTGGTTGGTGCATATGCCACAAAAAACTTAACTCTATCTTTGCATTAGAAGTCTTCATTTAATTGTTTGACCACTCCTCTATCTTCTTGTTATATATATTATATATATTTTCCCCACTCTCTTTATCTAATGCTTGAATATATATATTTAAATGGTCACTATATTGGTCTGGTATCATTAATATCCAATCACTTTCATTCAACCATATCTTAACACCATCAATTGTAGAAGATTTTTTATCTTTTGCATCCTCTAAGAACATTCTCATCATTTTACCCTTTAGAGCTTGAGAACAATCTATTTTTGTCTCTTTATAATAAAATGATTCTACCTCGGAAACTATTTGAGATAATTTTATATCATGTTTAATAACTAATTCTAAAATTTTAATAGTGGCATACATTGAATCTCTATATAATGAAAATTCTGTAAATGTAAAGTTACCATCTACAGTAGCAATAAGGTCATATTCTCTTAACTCATCAGCTTTAAAATCTGCGTATTTTCCTCTCTCTATATCAAGATTTTTATAATTGATTATATCAGGAGCCCAAGTTGGTAAAAATACTCTTTTTCGTCCCTCTTTAGATGCTTCCTTATCAAAAAGAGATAAAACAACTTGTAGAGAATTTTTCATAGATAATAATTTTCCATCATCACATATAATATCTAGTCTCTGACCATAAGGATACAATAAGAACCCTGCATCAAGACCTAAACCTTTTACTATATTCTGTGTATCATTAACAGACTTTTTAACTAAAGATTTAAAATTTGCTAAATGATGAGCGTCATGATAATTATTAAATATCATATTGTCAACACTTAGTTTATTTAAAATATCTGGAAATACTTGTGATGCAGAACCATGCATAACATCTATAGCTACTCTACAGTCAACACAAGAGAATACTCTTTTTTGATAACTATCTTCCATACTTGCTATGTAGTCTATACGCTCTTGCATACTTTGACCATCTCTAATTATTCCTATTTGTGAGAAATCAACTCTTCTAAATGTCTCTTTAAAATACGCTTTTTCTATCTTTTTAGCAATTTCACTATTTATTCTCAAAGCATCACTATTAAAGAAGGTGATTGCTGTAACAGTTGTATCTTCTCTATTTTGTCTAAAATATACTCCTGCATCATGTTCATTGCTTCTTGATAAGTTAAATCTTAATACAGATGATGGAATACTTTTTAAATTGACAACATTAATACCAGCAGACAACATTCCACCTACAAAAGCTCTCTTTAACATTCTTGAACTTGGGTGATGGTCTCTTCCGATTAATACAGTAGAACCTATAGGAAGTTGAGCTCCAAATGCCTCTGCAAGTTTTGTTACCATTTCACAAGATAATTCTATATTAGATTTTCCCTCAACTATACCATTTTCAAATATAGAATTTTTATATCTATTTCCTAAGATAAGATTGCTACTTACAATTGAAGCTGATTCGATATCTTTATTTGGCCATATGGTAACATCTTTTTCAATTGTAACTAGTTCTCCAACTTGACAACCCTCTGCCAATATAATTCCTGCTGTCATCTTAGAATTTCTGGATATATTATTATTATTACATATTACCCCATTATCTATTTTTACACCTTTTTCTATATTAACACTATCCCAAATGACAGAATTACTGAGTTTGCTATCATCTCCAATAGTAACTTTATTACCTATTACAATATTTTTTAGTTTAGTTCTAGCTCCAATGGTAACATTTTTACCTAAAACTACTTTTCCAATAATCTCAATACTATCATCTAAATTAGGAGTATCATCACAATATAAGATTCCATCAGGATATATTGTTTTTTTTGAATTAATTGGAAAATTAACTCTTCCACTCATAATATCTTCATGAACTTCTCTATAGCTATCTGGATTTCCGACATCTCTCCAGTATCCATTTGCATGACCTGCAATTAGTTCTACGCCTTCTTTCATTAATAAAGGGAATAGGTCTTTTGCAAAATCAAAATTTGCACCTTTTGGAATATAATTCAGAATTTCAGGTTCTATAATATATATACCTGTATTTATAGTGTCACTAAAGACTTCACCCCAACTTGGTTTTTCTAAGAATTTTTCAATAGTACCATTCTCATCTGCAATAACTACACCAAATTCTAAAGGGTTTTCAACAGAAGTCAGAGTAATTGTAAGTTTAGATTTTTTATCTTCATGATAATCAAATATCTTTTTAAAATCAAAATCTGTTACTAAATCACCAGAAATAATTATAAAATTTTCATCACCTATATGTTCTTGTGCTAACTTAACAGCTCCAGCAGTTCCATAATCATCATCAGGAATAACATAGGTAATTTTCATTCCAAAATCACTTCCATCACCAAAATAATTTTGGATAACTTCAGGTTTGAAATACAATAAAATAATAAATTCTGTAATTCCTAAGTCTCTAAGGTTGAGCATAGTCTGTTCCATCATTGGACGATTTACAATAGGTAACATAGGTTTTGGTCTTGAGTGGGTAAGTGGCTGAATTCGTGTTCCGAATCCTCCTGCCATAACAACTGCTTTCATCTTTGCTAACTCCTTTTTAAAAAATTAAATATATAATAATACTTATTATAATTTTATATCTAATTTTTTAAAAAGTAACTAAAAATTAGTATATTTTGATTATAAATTCTACTACTGTAACTGTTTGGATAGTTTGGCTATGGCTTTATCTAATAACTCTTTTGTTTTATAGATAAAAGATATTTTTTCGTTACTTTTAAGATGTAGAAAGATGGCATATCCAATAACCTCAACTTTATCTTTTGCTTCTACTTCTACCCATTCTAAACTAACTTCTGTCGTCTCATCTTTGTATCCAGTTTTGACTATACCAGCAGGGTAGAGCTGTTTAATATTTTTTGTATCAAACTCTCTATCTTCTATCTTTAATATCATTATATAATATCACCTGCTTCAAATAGTGTAACTCCAGATAATATAATAGCTTGGTCTGCTTTGCCATCTGCATCACCATCTATAATTAAAAAACTATCACCTATATTACTATAAAATCCATAACTATGTCCCTTTAATTCCCCACTATTTGCTTTTGCTATGGCAGTCTCTACTGATGATGCTATTGAATTACTATTATAAAAATTATTAGTATCTCCTGCACTAAGTCCTTCAAAACTTAATTTATCTATAGTTGTCTCAAAACCCACAATAGTATCAGCTGATGCTGTTGTTGTTCCAGAGTCTCCAAGATTATTGTACTTTATTGTTTGTTGAGTTTGGCTAACTGCTTTTAGACTTATTAAATCAGCACCTTTTCCACCATCAATAGTATCATTTGCATATAAAGATATAATCTCATCTCTTTTTGTTCCACCTAATATATCAGTTCCATTTTGTCCTGTTGAAATATATTCTAATCCAGCTTCTAGACTTGAGGCATCAACTCTTGTAATAGCTATACCACCATCTGTTAATAGTTTTAAATCACTATCTCCATATAAATATACACTACCTACATTATCTACTGTAGATAGTGATACTCCTGATACATTCTCACCTAATATAGTTCCACTATTCTCTTTTGATGAAATCTTATATTTTTCTATAACACCCTCATTATCACTATTAGCTATACCAACTCTAGCAATAGCTGATGGAGATGCTTCTGATATAGTTAAATATACAGTATCATAACTACTATTGAATATATCATCATTAACTTCCACCGATTGAATTGCAGTTTCAGATAATCCATTAATAAATATAGATTTGAATTCGTAATTGGCATTTGATATAAGTGTTGTGGCTGCCGTATTTGTTATTTTAATATTTTCAATATCTACCCAATTACTTATATTTATAGTGTGATTTTCTGTTGGGCTAAGAGATGTTAATTCTATGGTCTCAACATTCTGAATAGACGCTATTGGGTCACTACCACCTATTCCTAGAGTTAGTTTTAAAGTATCATCACCATCGCCACCATCTATACTATCACCAGTGGTATATGTTTGATTAATAGATAAAGCATTACCTTCGATAACATCATCTAAGAATCCTGAAATAATTTTATCTTTATTCTCTGTAAGGTCAAAATCTGATAAGCTATTTATAGTATCTTTAGCCGTTGATACACTCTCTTCAGTCTCATCAACTCCACTCATAATATCAGTGGATTTGTCAAGGTCATTAAGCATACGACCTGCATGATATAATCCCACTTCTGTTTTATTATCAAGAATAATTTTATCTGTACCTGTTGCTCCATTTCCAATAGCTAAAATCATATTTGACCTTGATATTTCTCCACTATCCAATTCTCCACTCCAGTATTCTAATCCATCTTCATCTGGAGAATGGTTGAAAATATTATTATATATAGCTTCTACGAAAACAGTATTATTCATAGTTGTAGGATACATCTCTTTTGTCTCTTGCTGGTCAAAAAAACTGGCTGAAATTTGTTCTATTGCTAGACCTGTAGTATACCAATACTCTAAACCTTCAGCATCTGGAGCTCTATTGAATGTTGAAACATATACTTGTGTTATCTCTTCTCTTGTTGTTTCCATGAGTAATGTCCTTAAATAAAAAATATTTTTAGTTTAACATAAAAAATTTAATATTTAGTAATATAAGGTTATTGGTTATCTCTAAAGCTATCAATCATATCAAGTAACTTGTTTAGCTCTAAATCAAACTCTTCAATTACTTTTTCAGTATCAGAACTTTTCTCTCTAATAGACAATTCCACTCTTGCCGAAATATTAAATAGCCTATTTGCTGATATATCTTTAGCTGTATCTTTTATATTTTTAGATAATTGAATTGCTTCTTCAAACTCTTTATCTTTAATGAGTGTTTTAAATGACTCTGTAGAATGTTTAAATACCTTTGCAAATTCAAATAAGATAGATTGGTATACTTCACCTCTATTTCCTAATTTTGATAATGCCTCTTTTTCATCTAAAATAGATAACTCATTACTTTTTACAATTTCTTTTGATTTTATAAACTCTTGAATAATATTCGATAATGTATTGAGAGAATTCTTATAAATTAATAATTTTTCTTTAATATTATTATTGTCTTCTATAGCTTTTTCTAAATTTATAATATCTCTTAATATTCTAGGTGCTACAATTTGGTCTGAAGATTTTTTTATTTCAAATATTAAAGATTTTACTTTCTGTTTATCATCAGTTTCTATTAAAGCAGTTAATTTTATAAATGATTTTTTTGTTATTTTAATAAAATTTAGTAATTTATTAATATATACTTTTTCATCTCTATTATATTTTTCAATTCCTAAATCAATACTTATAATATCATTGACAACAAATTCTTGTTCAAAAATATCTTCATTAATCTCTTTACCTATCGGTTTTTGCTGTGTTTTCATATTTTGAAGAGCTTTTGCTTTAGGCATGATATATTCTAGTAGTATTTTGTAAAATCTTTCAATATCTATAGGTTTTGAAATATAATCATCTATTCCAAATTCTTTTGCTTTTTGAATATCTTTATCTCTTGTATCTCCACTAAATGCTACAATAGGAATAAGTTTATATCTTGAGTCCTTTCGAATAGCTTCTGTAGCTTCATATCCATTAATAATAGGCATATGTATATCCATTAAAATCAAATCTATATCTATTAATTTTTTACTATAAGAAATAACCTCTTGACCATTATTTGCAATAGTCAACTTAATTTCTGTATTTTCTAATAGCCCTAATATCACTGCTTGATTAATACTATTATCTTCTGCTAATAATATATGACTACCTCTTATAACATTTAAATCATCTTTTGAAGTTCTTAATTTTATAATAGAAGTATTATTAGTCTCTTTTGAAAATAATTCTAGAATCATATTAAAAATCATCTCTTGATTAAATGGTTTTGATAAATGAGCATCAATTATTATATTATTAAATGTTTTTGCTTCCGACTTATCCAAATTATTTTCCATTAATACGATTTTAGCACGACAATATTTTTTAAGAATAATATAGTCTAGGTTTGATGCAATCTTTTTGTCTATACATAAAATATCAAAAGAATCATTTATAAATAACTCCTTCGCTTCATCTATATTATTGGCAATAATACTATCATACCTAAAATAATTCAACATCTCTTTGAGTGCATAAGATGTTTTAGGATTACTTTCAATGATTAAAACTTTTTTTGACATAAATGATTTAGAGGGAAGACGGTAACTTCTTAAATATGGTTGTTCTGTTACAATAGAAAATATAAAACGACTACCTTTACCATATTCACTCATAACTCTAATATTACCACCCATTAACTCAACTAATTGTTTTGATATAGTAAGTCCAAGACCTGAACCACCATACTTTCTACTTATTGAAATATCAGCTTGTGCGAATGATTTGAATAATTTGCTTATCTGCTCTTTAGTTAGTCCTATGCCTGTATCAATAACCTCAAATATTAATAATTTTTTATTGTTAGGGAGAGGGGACATTTTTGCCTTAAGAGTAATTTCACCACTATCTGTAAATTTTATGGCATTATTCATAAGATTAATAATTACTTGGCTTAATCTAAGTGGATCACCTTTAATTAAAGCAGGGACACTATTATCTATATCATAAATTATCTCTAAATCTTTCTCTTGAGCTTTTATAGTTACCATATTAGATATATTATCAAGTGTGGTATTAATATTAAACTCTATATTTTCTATATCTAACTGACCAGCTTCTATTTTTGAGAAATCTAAAATATCGTTAACTAAGCTTAGAAGATGATCTCCTGAACTTTTTATCTTATTAATATAATCTAACTGTTTCTTATTTAAATCAGTTTCTGTTATCAAATGACTAAGTCCTATAATAGCATTCATAGGAGTTCTTATCTCATGGGATATATTTGCAAAAAAATCATCTTTTGCTTTTGTAGTATTTTTTAACTCTTCAACAGTTTGATTTAGTGTGTTATTTAATAATTTTAATTCCTCTGCATGGCTATAAGTTATTTGCATATTATATATATTATTGGAAATTTTTGTTAGAATTTGTAATAATTCTTTAAAATGAATAGGTTTTTTTAAGAAGTAATTGACACCTAATTCAATTAACTTTAGTAAATTATCTGTGTCACTATAAGTAGAATTTACTATAATTATCTGTTTATCATTTATGTCCAATATAGCTTTACTTATTTCTAAACCATCCATTGTTGGCATCTGAATATCTATAAGAACTATATCATAAAAAGTATTATTTTCTTGAAAATATCTTTTAAACTCTTTTATACCATTTTTCACATTTCTTGAAGATAATAGAGTATTAAAAATACCTTCCATCATCTCTTTTGTATTATTGTGAACACTTTCATTATTTTCAATATAAAGTATACTCAAATTTTGGCAAAATCCTAATACATTTTGAATTCCATTAATTGAGTAATCTCTCTTTTTCATACATTTATCATCAATTTATAACCCATTCCATATATACTTGATATAGTATCATCAGGTAATTTCTTTCTTAATTTAAATACAAGATTTCTAATACTATTATCACTTATATTTATATTATTATTATAAAAATCTTCTATAATATCTTCATTAGATATTACTCTTTTAGAATTGACTAATAGTTGTAATAGATATAACTCATGTCTTGTAAGTTCAACATTTTCATTATCTTTAGTTAATAGAAGATTTGTTTTATCCCACATAAATCCATTTCCTAAATCTATAATAATTCTATTATTATCACTATCTGAATTATTCTTATGTGATATAATTTTAGATAACATAAGAAGAAGTTCATCATAATCTATAGGCTTAACAATAAATTGACTAACCCCTAGATTTATAAGTTCTAGTAAATATTCTCTATCAGTATGTGCTGATAATATAATAATTTGTTGATTTTTATCTAATTTTCTTATTGATTTGGTGAGATTAATACCATCCATAGATGGCATTTGTATATCAGAGATAACTAAATCAAAACCTTTTTTATGTATTTGATAATAGTCATAATAGTGTGTTAATGCTTCTGCACCATTTGAAGTAGCTATTACTTTATCAAAAAAATCCGACATAACCTCTTCTAATTCGTTACGCAAAGGAGCATAATCTTCTGCTATCAAGAGAGATAGACCTTTTGTCTGTTCTGAGAGTAATTGATAATTTACCATATTAAATCTTTCAAAAATAAATTTAAGGATTATAACATTTTTTGATTAAATTAGTTTAGCTATTAATAAAAACATAATAACCTCAACACTCTCAAGCGTAGCACCTAAAACATCACCATTTACAAAACTTAATTTATTTTTAATCCAAAATGAAATAAAAATAGATAATAATATTCCACTAAAAAGAATTATTATGGCAGAATAACCGATATAAATAGAGAGAGCTGTAATAGATATAATAGCTATTATTAAATGATTTTGGTTGAGTGACTCTTTTAATTGTGTTGCAAAAATTGAGCGAAATTTATGTATTCTAAATAAAATAACAAGTGATAAACGACTAACTATTATTATAATAATAAATTCAATAAATAGATTATGAAGTAGTAGATAAGTTATACCTGCAACTTTAGATATTACTAAAGCTATAGCATATAATACTCCCATAGCACCTACAGTAGACTCTTTTATTATTTTATAAGCGTCTTTATTACTATGAGATGCATATATCGCATCAGCTACATCTAAAACTGCTTCAGTATGTATAAATCCATAAAGTATCATATATATTAAAGCTGATATAACTGCTCCATATAATTCTAGATTTTCTATAAATAAATATATTAAAACTGTAATAATTCCTAAGATAGCTCCAACTAAAGGTAGAGATAGAACCATAAAATTTAAGATTTCTTTTGATGATAAATCATCTTTACTATTAAAGCTTACAGGTAAAATAGAGAAATAACTCAATGCAAATTTAAATCCTAAATAAAAATTCCTAAATATACTCATATCTCTCAAAAAGTTTTACTATTTCTTCGCTATCTTGAGAGTTAGCACGAATTTTTTTACCATCTTCAAATTCATAGATGGCTCTTTTATCTTTAATATATACTTCTTTCAGTCCAATATGAATAATATCATTTAGTTCAATATTTCGTCCTAAGAATCTTTGATAATCTGACTCTTTAGCTGTAATAGGATAAAAGTTTTTCCACTTTCTATAAATTGCTTTATCTACTGATTGAAATTGTTCTACTATTAATTCTCCATCAAGTTTTTCTACCCATTGTTTAATATTATTTTTAGTATATTTGATACTATTATTTTCACAATAAGAAATCCATTTGATTAATGCTGAATTATCTATTTCATAAGTTTTATCAGATTTTTCAGTTAATACATCATAAACATTATTTCTAATATTTACTGCTTTTTTAGACTCAATTCCATTCTCTTCTAACTCTTCAACCATTGGAGAAGTAGTTTCTAATAGTTCAACAATCTCTTCTATAGTTTGTTCAACCTCTATAATCTTAGGTTTAGGTTCAACTTTTACTTGTGGCTCTTCTATATAAACTTCTGTATTCTCTAAAATCTCGTCCATTTTTCTTTTTGTATAAATATAAACCACTTTAACATAAGTAAAATATCCTTTTCTAACCATTTTAATAACACCAAGCTTTTTTAAAAGGGCTTTAATTCTTTTAACTTTCTCTAATCCCCAACCTAAACCCGTTTGTACAAACTTATCAGTTGCATGAGGTTGATTAGTTCTTTGATGGGTGTAACCTAAATAAAATAATAAATAATAATTTTAATTTAAAGCAATGATTCTAAATAAATATAATCTCACTAAAATATAAACTAAAAAGAGATAAAATGAATTTAGAAATAGTAGAAAAAGATGCAGATTATATATTAGTAAAAGTACCAACAAAAAGTAAAGATCAAA
>Ga0256837_1002375_pt1 | contig 11728 bp, 7 predicted proteins | sample 4562384metaG_FD_185976 | JGI IMG/M metagenome (GOLD analysis project Ga0256837, IMG submission 185976) | Hydrothermal vent microbial communities from Guaymas Basin, Mexico - 4561-384 | ecosystem: Environmental > Aquatic > Marine > Hydrothermal vents | place: Mexico: Guaymas Basin | collected... | reverse complement strand
GTGGTGGTGAAATAAGTGTAACACCAGGAACAGTATGACGAAGTTTACCAATAAGTGCTGAAACTTTATGACCTGGAAGTTGTCCACCTTCACCTGGTTTTGCACCCTGAGCTACTTTAATCTGAATCTCTTCTGCAGAACGAAGATAAGCAGGAGTTACACCAAATCTACCAGATGCAACTTGTTTGATCTTAGAAACTCTGTTAGTTCCAAATCTAGCTGGATCTTCTCCACCTTCACCAGAGTTTGACTGAGCTCCAATAGTGTTCATAGCTATTGCGATAGTCTCATGTGCCTCTGGAGAGATAGAACCAAGACTCATTGCAGCTGAAGCAAAACGCTTGAAAATCTCCTCTTTTGGTTCTACTTCATCTATACTTATTGGATCACGATCAGATTTTAAGTCAAAGAAATCACGGATAAATTTTAAACCACGTTTGTTTACTAAGTCTCTTAACCTATCATAGTCTTTTTGTTTTCCAGTCTCTGCAACTGCATGAATAGCATGAATAACGGCAGGACCAAAGTCATGGTGTTCTTGACCTGTATAAAACTTATAGTATCCACCAATATTAAGTGGGAATATTTTGTTAAATCCACTATCTTCAAAAGCAAGTTTATGATACTTTGTAAGTCTTTCATCAATATCTTTATAACAAAGACCATTTAAAACAGAGTGAGAGCTCTCAAAACACTCATCTGCGATAGATTTACTTAAACCCATTACATCAAAAAGCCCTGAGTTACGATATGAGGCAATAGTTGCGATACCCATCTTAGACATAATTTTAAGTAAACCACCATTTAATGCAGTGTGCACTGACTTTAGTGCATCATGACATGAAATTTTTATAAGATTAGAGTGTTCTACTTTATCTATAACTGTTGAAAATAGAAGACTTGGATATATTGCAGAAGCTCCGTAACCAATAAGTACAGCAGCTGAATGCGAATCAACAACTTCACCAGTAACAGCAATGAAAGAAACAAGATGACGTAAACCAGCTTTTAATAAAGCAATATTTAAACGTCCTATTGCCATAGCCATAGGGATAACTTTATTTTCCACTGAAAAATCATAGTCATCTAAAATAACTATTCTTGTACCATCATCTTTTACAGAGACAACTACATCGTCTACTAATTTAGATAGAGAACCCTCTAAATCATTTTTATATGCAGTTGAAAATGTTTTATTTTGATAAAAAGCTTGATAACGAGGAGATTTTTTATCTCCAAATGATTTTAAAACATCAAGTTTTTCTTTTGTTATAATTGGACTTATAGCTTTTAGTCTATGTGCGTGAGTTGGAATCTCATCTAAAATATTATGAACTTCACCAAAACCAGTGTTTAAACTCATTACAACTTTTTCACGAATTGGATCAATTGGTGGGTTTGTAACTTGTGCAAATTTTTGTTTGAAATAATCAGTAAAGTTTCTTTGCTTGTTTGAGAATGCAGCAAGTGGAGTATCATCGCCCATACTTCCAACTGGTTCTTTTGAATCAATAATCATAGGTTCTATTACTTGTTCAACTATCTCTTGAGTAACATTAAAGTATCTTTGTCTTTTTATAAAATTTTCTTTATCAAAGTCACAACGACCTATATACTGTTCATCAATATGTTCTTGAAGATAAATCATATGCTCATTTAACCACTTCATATAAGGGTTCGAAGATTTCAAGTAGTTGTTTATCTCTTCATTTTTAAGAACTTTTCCAAATTTCAGATCAAGCCCAAGCATTTCACCAGATTGTAAACGACCACGTTCTTTAATATCTTCCTCTGCAATGTCAACAACACCATATTCTGAAGCTATTAAAAGGTTATCATCTTTTGTGATGATATATTTTGAAGGACGAAGACCATTACGATCAAGTACACAACCAATATAACGACCATTTGTTACAGAAAATGCAGCTGGTCCATCCCATGCTTCAAATACAGTTGAGTGATACTCATAAAATGCACGAAGTTCAGGATCCATATGCGGAGCATTTTGCCAAGCTGAAGGGATAACAGCACGAACAGCTTTAAAAAAGTCCATCCCGTTCGCAAGTAAAAACTCAAAGAAGTTATCAGCAGATGCAGAATCTGAAGAGTTTAATTGAAGTATTGGTAATATTCTTTTAATCTCTTCATCAGTAAATACTTCTGATTTTATAGACTCTGATTTTATCTCTACATTAAAACGATTACCTTCAACAGAGTTTATTTCACCATTATGTGCTACTGCACGAAATGGTTGTGCTAAGCGCCATTCAGGAAGTGTATTTGTTGAAAATCTTTGGTGGAAAAGTGAGAAAGATATTTTAAACTCTTCATCTTGTAAATCTTTATAAAACTCTTTAATATGCGTAGGCATAACAAGACCTTTATAAGAAAGCACAGTTGAACTCATAGATGCTATATAGAAATCTCTATCATCTATAAGTTTATGTTCAACTTCTTTACGAGAAAGGTATAAAAGTGCATCAAATCTATTTGTAGCCATTATAGAGTTAGGGATTATAAAAAGTTGTACAATATTTGGTAAAGACTCTAGTGCTTGAGCACCAAGAGCATTTGTATCTACAGGTACATCACGATGAAGCACTACTTTTAAATCATTAACAGCACATAACTCATCGATAACTTTTAAATGATTTATATCTTTAGTAAAAACTGAAGCTACTGCAAATTGTTTTGGTAATTCAATACTATTTTTAGAAGCTTGTTCTCTTAAAAACTCTTCTGGCATAGAAAGTAAAAGTCCACTTCCATCTCCAGTTTTACCATCAGCCGCTACAGCTCCACGATGCATCATACGCTCTAGCGCAGTTACTGCATCGTTTAAAACTTTATGAGAAGCCTTATTTTTAATATTTGCTACAAGTCCAAAACCACAGTTGTCCTTGAATGATCTTAATAAATCATGATGTGATGACATAAAATCTCCTGTTTTAGTAAATTCTTTTTGAATTTCTTTAAAATTTAAGCATTTCTTAAAGAAACTTAGTCTATTTAGAGACAAAGTCATGTATTGTACTATCTAAAGGTTTAAAAAAGTATAATATGTGTAAAGTTTTAGCAATAAAAATAAATTATGTGTAAAAAAGAAGCGATATATGCAAGGTTTCATTCTAAATCTTAACAAAGTTAAAGATGAAGATTTAATAGTAACAATTTTATCAAAGCATAGCTTAGATACTCTTTATAGATTCTATGGAGCAAGACATGGTGTAATAAATCTTGGGTTCAAGATAGACTATGAAACAGAGAGTTCAGTTAAATCAACTATATCAAGATTAAAAGATGTTATTCATATAGGATATAAATGGATAAACAATCATCAAAAGCTAAAATTATGGCATGATTTTGTTGCACTATTTTACAAACACCTAAAGGATGCCGAGGAGTTGGATGAATTTTATTTCAACTTATTAGAAAATGCATCACAAACTTGGGATAAACAAAATCCTAAAAGAGTAGCAATTGAGTCTTATGTAAAGCTACTTGAACATGAGGGAAGACTGCATACTGAGTTTGACTGTTTTTTATGTTCTCAGCCAATAGTTGAAGATGATATATCTCTCATTAGGGCTTATCTACCTACACATAAAGAGTGTACTCATACACTAAGTATAAAAAAGGATGCACTTAAAGAGCTATATAAAAACAAATCAAGCTTATTCTTAAGTGATCTTGAAATAAATAGGCTTTTCAACATCTTATTAGAAGGTTTATAATTTTTATGATATACTTAATTTAACAATAAACAATATTTTTTATTGTTGTGGGATTATTATGAATAATTTAAACTCTACAATAAGCATTGTTAAAATATCTATAATTATTGTAACTATATGGACTATTGCTATGTTTACAGCTGCAGTATGGAACTCAAATGTCCAAAAAAACATAACTACCAAAATTGTACTAAATATTGCACATTCAAACTTCAATAAAGACTTAGCTTACAGAAAATGGGGAGCTAGTCATGGTGGTGTTTATGTAATTCCAAGTAAAAAAACTCCTCCAAATCCATACCTTTCACATATAAACGATAGAGATTTAATAACAACAGATGGAAGAAAATTAACTCTTATGAATCCAGCTTACATGTTAAGAGAGATGATGGATAACTATTCTGAGCTTTATGGTATAAAAGGAAGAATAGTTGGTATTAAATTTTTAAACCCAAACAATAAAGCCACTTTATGGGAAGCACAAGCTATAAAGGATTTTAAAAATGGTTTAAAGGAAAAAGTAGAGTTTACTGGTAAAAATGATAATGAATACTTTCGTTTAATGAAACCAATGATAATGGCTCAATCCTGCCAAAAATGTCATGGACATCTTGGATTTAAAAATGGTTCAGTACGTGGTGGAGTTAGTATATCAATACCTATGAAACAACATAGAGCAAATGAAAAAAAAGCATTACAACTTATAAAATGGACAGCAATTATAATTTGGTTTTTAGGATTTATATCTATAGTATTTATGACTAAGTACATTTTACATAACAATTCAAGAAGAGAAAAAGAGCTAGAAGACTTACTTATATCCCATAAAATATTAGATGAGATGCATGATATTATGTTCGTAACAGATACAAAAGGAAAGATACTTAGAATAAATAAAGCATTTCAAACAGTCACAGGCTACACACAAAATGAAACAATCGGAAATACTCCAAGTATTCTAAAATCACACCATCATGATGAGAAATTTTATAAAAAACTTTGGCACAATCTTTATAAACATGGTGAATATAGTTGTGAAATATTTAATAGAAAAAAATCTGGTGAAATATTTGTAGCTATTGAAAATATAACTTCAGTTAAAAATAAAAATGGAGAAATTTTATATTTTATATGTATTATGCATGATATAACAATACGAAAAGATAAAGAAAATAAAATCTCATATATGGCGCACTATGATGCTTTAACTAATTTAGCAAATAGAACTTTATTTGAAATTAGATTTGAACATGCCTTAGATATGGCTCATAGAAACTCTTCAAGGGTTGTATTAGCCTATCTTGATATTGATGGGTTTAAACAAGTTAACGATACACTAGGGCATACTATTGGCGACAAAGTACTTCAAAACATTGCAAAAACTCTAACTAAATATACAAGAAAGAGTGATACTGTGGCAAGACTTGGTGGGGATGAATTTTGTATAATTTTTGAAAATATTAAAGACATTAATGAAATTGAAAATGTAATGACAAATATACTCAAAAATATACAAGAAAACAACTATGTAGATAATAAAAGTATTAATATCTCTGGTAGTATTGGTATAAGCCTCTACCCAGAAGATGGAGTTGAAATTTCTATACTAATAGAGTGTGCAGATACAGCTATGTATGAATGTAAAGCAAATGGTAAAAATAACTTTTACTTCTACAACAAAGCCCATTCAAAGGGCTAAGTTTTTTTAGCAACTATTGATGCCGTTTTTATTCTTTCACCTTTAAGATTTGTGTCAACCTTCTCTTCATAATAAATTACATCAAGACCTATAAATGAGTGCAAAAGTTCATTTTTACGTAAAAGATAATCAAGGTTAGTAGTTGGCATTTTAAAATCTCCATGAGCTACTATAAATGTTTCAAAAACAACTATACCTCCACTTTTAAGAGATTCTTTCATTTGAGATACTAAACGGCGATTTAAGTAGTTAATATTTACAATAAGATCATATTTATTTGGTGTTAAATTATACTTGTCTAAGTCTGCATCTATTTTATTTATAGTTGCTGAATTTTTAACCTTATCTAAGGCATAATCTGAGATATCTACAGCATCTACACAAAAGCCTAAACTTGCTAGAAAGTGAGTGTTACGCCCTGTTCCGCAAGCTACATCTATTGCTTGACCAACATTTATATGCTCAATATACTTTTCAAGTAATGACGAAACTGTTTGTGGCATCGGATTATCCAAATATCTTTCATTCCATCTTTGCTTATCTTCAATCATCTATCTTCCTTTAATTTTTCAATATATTTTATTAAATTATCTTTTACTAATGGTTTAGAATAGTAATATCCTTGAATAATATCACACTTAGCTAGCTTTAGTTCTTGTAATTGCGCAAGATTTTCAACACCCTCTGCCAAAGTTTTCATTTTAAAGTTTTTACCAATATCTATAATACTTTTTACTAAGGAATTTTCACTCTCATCATAAAGTATTTTATCAATAAAGCTTTTATCAATTTTGAGCTCATTTATTGGTAACTCTCTTAACATACTTAAAGATGAATAACCTGTTCCAAAGTCATCTAATGATATTTCCATGCCCTCTTCTCTAATAGCATGAAGGATAGGTAAAACTTCATCTAAATCTTCAATAGACAGGCTCTCTGTAATCTCTAAAGTAATTAGTGATTTATCAAAAGCTTCTTTATTTATAAGGCCCAAAATATCTTCCAAGAAACCAACTTCCATTAACTGGATTACTGAAATATTTATAGATAATGAAAATATAGTTTTTAACTCTGCATGAACAGATATTATTTCACGCAAAGATGTTTCTATAATAAACTTACCAATCTCTTTTATAAGTCCACTATCTTCAGCAACTGAAATAAATTTATCTGGTCCAACAAAGCCAAGTTTTTTATTTTCCCATCTTACAAGAGCTTCCACTCCATAAATTGAACCATCCATATTCATTTGTGGCTGATAAACCATCCATAATTCATGATTTTCAATAGCTCCTCGAAGCTCTTGTTCTATATCTGTTTTTAGTAGACTTTTATGACGCATTTTCTCTGAGAAAAAAGAATAAGAATTTTTTCTCTTTTTTGCTTCATACATTGCTGTATCAGCAAGACTTAATAACTCTTCTATTGTTTGAGCATCATTAGGGTACTTAGCTATACCCAAACTCATACCTATTCTAAATTCTCTATTATCTACATAATATCTTTTTGAGACAAGAGATATCAAGGCACTAAGTTTTTCTTCAATTTTAGATTCATCAGCGCACTCTTTCAAGACAATAAACTCATCTCCACCTTGACGGATAAGCATATCTTCATCATCAAAAAATGATTTTAATCTTTGTGCTACTTCAATTAAGATATCATCACCTACTGTATGACCAAATTTATCATTAATATTTTTGAAATTATCTAAATCAATATACAAGACATCATATTTTTCATTATGCTTTTTTTTCCAGGAATCTATATGAGAATACATATATATTCTATTAGGTAAACCAGTTAAAATATCATGCTGAGTTAAATATATAAGCTCATTTTTTTTTCTTATTTCAGATGTAGCAATATTTTTAAATAAAAAATAAAAAATTATAAAACTAAGTATAAATAATATTAAATATATTAAAGCTATCTTTTTAAACTCATTCCATACATCAGAGCTATATCCAGCTATTAGTATCCATAGTTTATATCTACTGTCATACTTTATAGCGCTAATTTTACTTTGATTAAATCGATTAATTACCTCTACGCTAATAGTTTTATTATTTACTCTTAATTTATCTATATAATATCCATACTTTTTTTTTACAGCATCATTTACTGCATTAAAAATTTTTGTTGAAACAGTTTTTTTATATAAGTCTTCATTTGATATACCCTTAGTATTACTATAATATTGTCTATACAATTCTTTCTTATCATTAAAATCTTTAACAATCAAAATTGTTTTGTTTTTTGACAGTGCTATATTATCTATATAGTTAGTATTTATTTCATTTTTCAGCCCAGCTATCGCTACACCAAGTATATTACCATCGCTATCTTTAATTAATTTTATCAAAGGAATAATCCACTCATTTATATTGCGAAAAAAGTAAGTTTCACCAATAACCATTTCATCACTAGATAACGCTCGTTTAAAATCATAACTAGTGGTTTTTTTCTTTAAAAAAATTTTTTTATTGGATAAGTTTACATTTGAACTTGAGAGTAAAATATTTCCATCAATATCAGCTATACCTAATACGGCGAAATACTTATTATTCTTTAATAAATCATCTAATAGTTCTTGAGATTTAGCAGAATTTTTATAATTATTATTTTTTAATAATTGTTTTCCAAATATACTTAATATAATCTCATCTTGCAAATAGTTAGCAGAAACAGATTTTGAAACAATATCTGTGTAGTATCTTAATTGAGCATGATATCTTTGAGTTATATCTGTATACCTGATGTATAACAGAACTATAATTAGCGCTAATGCTCCACTAAGCAGTAGATAATATAATTTCCAAATATTAGGAAAGTCTGTTTTTGTAGTCTTCAAACGAAAATTCCTTTATGATATCTAAATTATTATTTTGTCTTAGTATAGCTAATGATGGTAACCTTATGCCATTAAAGGTTGTATTCTTAACAAAAGTATAATGTATTTGATCTTCAAAGATTATCTTTTGCCCTACTTCAAGAACATCATCAAAAGAATAATCTCCCATAATATCCCCTGCAAGACAAGTATTTCCAGCTAGTCTATATGTATATTCCTTTTCACCAGCTTTACCTGAGTTACGCACATCTGCACGATAAGGCATAGAGAGAGTATCTGGCATATGTGCCTCCGCTGAAGTGTCTAGTATAGCTATCTTCATACCGTTATCAACAATATCTAAGACTGTACTTACAAGCACCCCGGTCTTCCAACCTACAGCTTCCCCTGGTTCTAAGTAAACTTCTACACCATATTTTTGTTTAAAATCCTTTATAAGTCTTATCAGTTTTTCTACATCATAACCATTTTTAGTTATATGATGTCCACCACCAAAGTTAATATATTTTAAATTTTTAAAATATTTAGAAAAGTTTTGCTCAAACTTCACTAAAACTTCCTCTAAGGCATCTACATCTTGCTCACATAAAGCATGAAAATTGAGTCCATCAATATATTCTAAAACCTCTTTATTAAAATTAGCTAAGGTTGTTCCCAAACGAGAGTAAATTCCACAAGGATTATAAATCTCTTTTGGTGAAGAGGAAACTTCTGGGTTTATTCTTAAAGATAAGCTTACATTTTTGTTTACCTTTTGAGCGATATCTTTATATTTAAAAAGTTGATTTGGTGAGTTAAAAACTATATGGTCTGAAATTTTTGCAATTTCATTTATATCTTCATCGTTAAAAGCTGGAGAATATGTGTGCACTTCGCCATAAAACTCTTGACGAGCTAATTTTGCTTCATGTAAACCACTTGCAGTACAACCTTTAAGGTATTTTTGAACTAATGGAAAGGTAGACCACATAGCAAAACCTTTAAGTGCCAAAATTATCTTAGCTCCACTTTGTTTTTGAACATAGTCAAGTAACTCTAGATTTTTTTCCAAAAGTTTCTCTTCACAGATATATACTGGTGTTTTTAAATCACTTGGAATTTTCATAGTCTTCTTTTACTTTTAAAGCGATACTTACAAAGTTTTCATCATCAAAACCTAACTCTTCAACTATATCAGCTGCATAATTAATAGATTCTTCTGTAAGTATTTCTTTTAAATTTATTGCTACACGGACTACATCTAAAATATGTACATACCGCTCTATTTTAGGAGTTAAGTATTCCTCAAAATCTAAACCTTTTAATATATCTGAATATAATGAATCTAAATTCCAATGTTCAAATAAAGAACCACTTAAGAAGTAAGTAGTTGTTCCAATAAATTCATTTTCACAAGCTTGGATATCTTCACAAGAGTTAAACTTCTCTCTATAATCTTTGGCTAAAGTATTTTTCATAATTTCATTAGCTAAGATCAACTTACCACTTTCCATAATAAGAGCTAGTGGTGCTAAAAATTTTGCAGTGTCTGCATCAATAGTTGAATACCACTGTAAAAGTAAAGAGCTTTGCAAATGACACATATCGTTAAATTCTGCATTAGTTAATCCAAATATTCTAGTATTTGCTCTTATTGATTGATTAATTGAGTAATTTAGCACAAGTCCATATATTTTTTGAGTACCAAAAAGTGCTACAGCTTGTTTTAAAGAAGATATCTTTCTTGAAAAACCATAAATCGGAGCATTTACCATTTTTAATATATTTGCAGCAAGTGAAACATCTGATTCTATTACATTTATCAACTTACTTACATTTATGTTTTCATATGAGTATATCTCTTTAATGTCAAACGTTAGATCAGATAATGCAGGAATATTATCTACACTTTTAATAAGTTCTTCAAAATATAACATTATACTAAACCTCTAACTCTTTTACTTTCCAAGGAAGACCTTGAGCATTTAACTCGTCCATAAATGGGTCAGGATCAAACTCTTCCATGTTAAACACACCTACTCCACTCCACTTACCCTCAAGCATAAGTTTAGCACCAATCATTGCAGGGACTCCAGTAGTGTAACTTACAGCTTGGCTATTTACTTCCGCAAAACATTTTTCATGATCTGAAACCTGATAGATATATATTTTCTTTTTAACTCCATCTTTTATACCAGTTGCAACAATACCAATATTTGTTTTACCTTTTGTTCTCTCTCCAAGTGTTGAAGGATCTGGTAAAAGTGTTGCTAAGAACTCCATTGGAACTATCTTTTGTCCATTATGTTCCACCTCTTTAATCCCTAGCATTCCTACATTTTCTAAACATTTCATATGAGTAAGGTAACTTTCACCAAATGTCATAAAAAAACGAATCCTTTTTAAGCCTTTTATATGCTTAACTAAGCTCTCCATCTCCTCATGATAAAGTAGATAAGAATCCTTTTCACCAACTTCGGGATAATCCCAAACCATTTTAATCTCCATTGGCTTAGTTTCTATCCATTTTCCTACTCCATCTTCACCTTTTTGCCAGTAACGACCATTTGCTGAAACTTCACGAAGGTTTATCTCAGGGTTAAAGTTTGTTGCAAAAGCGTAACCATGATCACCAGCGTTACAGTCTAGTATATCAATAGTCTCAATCTCATCAAAATAATGTTTTTGAGCATAGGCACAGAAAACATTTGTAACACCAGGGTCAAACCCACTCCCAAGTAAAGCCATAATATTTGCTTTTTTAAATGCCTCATCTCTCTCCCACTGAAGCTTATACTCAAACTTAGCAACATCTGGATGTTCATAGTTTGCAGTATCAAGATATGGTGTATTTGTAGCTATACAAGCGTCCATTATAGTCAAATCTTGGTATGGCAAAGCCACATTAATAACTATATCTGCTTTGACTTCTCCGATAAGTTTTATAATTTCATTTGTATTATCAGCATTAATGGTTTTTACATCAATATCTGCATCTGGAAGCTCATCTTTTATATCTTGACATCTTTTTAAAGTCCTACTTGCTAGTATAACCCTACCAAAAACATCAGAATTCATCACACACTTATGAACTACTACTCTACTAACACCACCCGCTCCAATTATCAAAGTATTTCTCAAAATCGATCTCCTAAATATAAATAAAATGTTTGGTCACCTTTATCTGTACGACCATAAGCTAAGTAGAATGGTCCTAAAAAAGAATCAACTGCTAAGTATATTGATCCTGCTTTTGTAGAACTTTTGAAACTAGTAGATTGATCATCAAACCACGCATCCCCTATCTCTGCACTAAAACCAGCATAAACAAGTGAGTTAAGACTTCCAAAAAAACCACCACCTTTTAGTTTATATCTATACCTCAAACTTGCAAGATACATATCATGTCCAACTTGAGAGTACGGTGTAGTCCCTGAAAGATTAAATAAACCACCTAAAAAG
>Ga0256837_1002374_pt1 | contig 11728 bp, 7 predicted proteins | sample 4562384metaG_FD_185976 | JGI IMG/M metagenome (GOLD analysis project Ga0256837, IMG submission 185976) | Hydrothermal vent microbial communities from Guaymas Basin, Mexico - 4561-384 | ecosystem: Environmental > Aquatic > Marine > Hydrothermal vents | place: Mexico: Guaymas Basin | collected... | reverse complement strand
TCCAATACTTCTCTTACCCTCTCATAAAATCTTTTATCCTTTATATCTATTAATCACAATCTATATTCTATCTCAAATATATCCATCAAATCATTAACCCTTCCTATCTTCTCCTTATTTGAAACTACTATCGATGTTATTATATTCCCTAATCTTACTTTCTTTATCTCTTCTTCAGAAACTTCTCTCTTTTCTTTATCTTCTTTCCCCTCTGAAACTTCCTTGAAACCTAAATCTTCCTTAAAAGACATCCTTCTCTTCCTTTTATTATACAAATCTTTCTCTATTTTATTTATTTACTTATTCTTTGTCAAATTTTTGTATACTTTTTAAAAATAATACTATTCCATCATCTCTTCATTTTCTTCAATATCGTAAAATTTCATAATATCTTTTTTAAAATAAAGCTGTACCTCTCATACTGGTCAATTTCTATTTTTTCTAATAAAAACATCTGCTATTCATTTTCTATCTGTCTCAGGATCATAATAATCTTCTCTGTAAAGCATCAATACAGCATCTGCATCTTGTTCAATAGCTCAAGATTCTCTCAAATCTGCAAGTTGAGGCCTTTTATCAGGTCTTTGTTCCACTGCACGAGAAAGTTGTGATAGAGCAATAATTGGCATTTTCAACTCTCTTGCTAATTCTTTCAATCATCTGGAAATCTCAGCTATCTCTTGTACTCTGTTTCAAGCTCATTTAAATTGAGTTCAACTCATAAGTTGTAAATAATCAATTATAACCATATCAAGCTGTCATTTTTCAATTTTTAATCTTCTTAATTTAGATTTTAATTCTGGTATTGTTGAACCTCATCTATCATCAATATAAATATTAACTTCTGAAAGTTTTTCCATAGCTTCTCCAAGTTTAGCAAAATCCTCTTCGTCCAAAAGTCATTTATGAATTTTGTATAAAGGTATCTCTGATACAGAAGACAAAATTCTATCAACGATTTGTTCAGATGACATCTCTAAAGAGAAAATAGCTACTGCTTTTTGTTGCTTTAAAGCAGCATTTATCGCTAAATTTAAAGAGAAAGCTGTTTTACCCATAGAAGGTCTTGCCGCCAATATTATAAGTTCTCCTGGTTTAAATCCTCATAAAATAGAATCTAACTTCTTATAACCAGATAAAACTTTATTTTTTTCTAAAATTTCAGGATTATCTACTATTTCTACATATTCTTGTGCTCTTTGGTCTAATATTTCCTTTATATGTCTTAAAGAATCGTGAAAATCTACTTGAGTTAAATCAAATATTCTTTTTTCTATAGTATCTAATATTTCATGAATATCTTTTTCTTCGTAAACATCTCAAATAATTTTTTGAGCGGTTTTTAATATCTGTCTTAAAACAGACTTTTCCTTAACAATTTTAGCATATTCTTTAGCAACAGAAGGACTAACTATTATACTAGAAAGCTCATAAAGATAATCTATACCTCCTATATTATCCAATACTCAATCTTTTTTTAACCTATCAGACAAAGTCACAACATCAATAGTTTTCTTCTCATTTCGAAGTTCAAGAATTGCTTTATAAATATATTGATGTTCTTTCAAATAAAAATCTTTATCAGTAAGAGCTAATCAATCAAAAATGTACATATTGTCATTATCTAAAAAAACTGCTGCAATAACTCCTTTTTCAGCCTCTATATTGTGAGGAGGAAGTTTCAAATCTTCTATATTTACCATATTTTAAATCATATCTAAACGAAGTAAAACTAATTTTGTATTCAATCCCTTTCTATTAAATATTGTGCTATATCTTTAAAAATTTTTCATGCTGAACAAACTCACCATTGACAAGTCCTAGGACGTCTAACTTGTATAGCAATCACATATTTTAAATTATTCTTAGTTACTATTCATACAAAAGAACCATTTGTCCATCAAGCTCATTGTTGATATTTTCCTTTAAAAGCTATTTGGGATGTTCAAGTTTTACCTCACAACGTAAAACCACTAATTGCAAGCATTGGTAAATCTCACTCATAAATTACTTTATACAAAGCTAATTTTATATCTTCTGATGTCTTAGATGAAAATATTCTGCCTAAAATCTGAGGTTTATAATATATCCATTGTTTAGTATTAGGATAATATATCTTTTCTACAATAGTTGGTTTTATCAAATATCATCAATTTACCATTGCTGAATATCAAACTGCTAACTGTAAAGGAGTAACCAAGATACCTTGTCAAAAGGTATTATTAAAAAATCTTGCCAAAGAAAAATTCCTTAATGCTGGTATATCTCCAGGATCTTCTCAAGCTAATTGTATCCCTGTTTTTTTACCAAAGCCCAATCTATCTAAGTAGTTATAAAATACATATCTTTTTATTTTTTCTGCTATTTTAACCATTCAAACATTACAAGACCATTCCAAAGCATGCAAAAAAGTATGAATTCATTTGCATTCCTTAGCTACATTTTTTATTTTGTAAGGTCAAATTTTAATCCATCATTTATCTTCGTAAAAATCATAAAGATCTATACTATCAGAATCAATTCATATAGCTAAAGTAAAAGTTTTAAAAACTGATCAAGGCTCATAAGGCATAGATATATTTTTATCAACAAAAACCTGTGGACCCAATAAATTGAGAAAAATAAATTTTTTTAAATTTAAATCTTTTCTTTCTTCAAAATTAGCTACTTTCAATTTTCAACCTGTTTCTATCAAAATAGGTATATCTATATAAGTATCATCATCGATTAAATATCTATCTTTATAAGTTAAAGGTCTAATCTTATAAACCTTTTTATAAAAATTAGGATTAAAAGTAGGTCGGTTTGCCATTGCCTTTATTTTTCAAGTATTAGGGTCCATAACTATAGCAGCGATACTATCTGCTTTAAGATTTACATACCGATATTTTAGAAGTTGCTCTAATTTCTTTTGTAAGTCAAAATCTATGGTAAGATATATATCTGCTCAATCTTGAGCCGGCTGAACTTTTAATCATCTTTTAGTAATAAAAGCTATTCAATGAGCTGACAATCCATAAACTTTTCAAGGTTTTCATTTTAAAAGGTCATTAAAATATTCTTCTATTCCGTAATGTCAATCTCACTTTTCGTCTACATAACCTAAAACATTAGCTAAAAATTCTCATAAAGGATAATATCTCTTGAAAACTTTTTCAAAGCCAAGTCAATGTAGAATAGGAATTCAGTTGATTTTTTTACTATAATATTCTTCTTTTAATTTTTTTAACTCTCTCACATACTCAGGAAATACATTTTTAGCAATTACAATATATCTAATAGGCTGTAAATGTAAAGCAAAATCTATCTTAGCATCATCTACAAAATATCAATATTTGTCAAAAATTTTTTTTAAACTTTTCTTAGCCTTTTTAAAATCTCTAACCTTCCTAGGATCAACATAAACATAATAATTATCTACTATACTAATAAAATATAATTTTTTTAATTCTTCTAAAAGAGCATTGTCAGAATAAAAACCTAAATAATTAAGCTGTCTATACCCTGTCTTAATAATAGAATTTAATTTCTCTTTTATTAATCTATAAGCTAATCATGTATTAAATTTTTCTATAATTTCTTTTTCTTCTTTTTCATACAATTTTGTTTGTAAAACTATATCATTAACAGCTCAAGAAATATAAAACAATTTATCTTGTTTAGGTAAAATCTCTTTTCAAGTATATTTTTCAATATTTTTTATACATTCTTTTTTAGTCTCTACTTTTTCTATTCAATGATTTTCACATAAATGTTTGTAAATATATGGAGTAATAATATCAATAAACTTCTTCTTATCCGGAATAAATTTAGGATCTACAAACAAATTAGACAAAGTCACATCTTGAGTTAAAGCTATCTTATTTCAAGACTGATTTTCTATATATATATTTCATCTTTGAGGCTGTAAACTATACATTTTATAATGTTGCAAAAAAAGAAGCTTTTTATAATAACTTGCTTCTATTATTTGTAAAAAAAACAATCTTAAAATTATTATTAATATCAAAATACCAAAAAAAACTCATAATTTATATTCCTTATTTAAAGCTTTCCTCATATCTATCAAGCAATATAATTGATAAACCAAACAAAAACCCTTAAAATAATATAAATTGATGATATTATAATTACTCAAATTGCTATATTCATAAATCTTCATTTAATCTTAGCTACTTCTGATGCCCCAGTTCAAGATTTTATCATCAAAAGTATACCATTGTACATCAAAAGTATTAATGCAGCCGTCCATGCTATGAAAAATCCCCAATCTATATAAGGAGATATTCATTCGGAAATTCCTTGCAAAGTATCTTTTATTCATTGCTTTTGTGATATTTCTCTAATAGTCTTTTTAGAAATATCTTGTTGATTTGTTTTCAATTCATCAAGTACACTTTTGGGATCAGATAAATTTGCTAAAAGTTTCATTATTATATTTCAAGTTTTTTAAAATTTAAATCATCATAAAACCATTTTATTCTTTTCTGAAGGTTATTAAATGCTTTTTTGTTATCTACAAATACAACAGAAAGTCATTTCGTCAATCATCCAACATACATTCTAGATACTCTACCACTAGCCTGCAAATATGCAGCAATATCAGCTACAATAAAAGATTGTCCATCAAAAGAAATATCGTCAGCATTGAGTAATAAATTTTTTATTTCTTCTTGAGTTATTAAATTATTAACAAATCAATAAATTTCTTCAAGTCTTTGTTTAATAAAATCATTATTCAAAATATACTCTTTGGTGTAATTAGATATTTTCTTTAAAAATTTAAGATATTGAGTAATTTTTTTATCCCAATCTATCTTTTCTTTTATATTATCAGGTAAAACTTTCTGTAAATTTAAAATAATACTAGTTAATCATCTAGGATTATAAGCAATATTAGCATCAAATACAAATTTAGGCACTCACAAAAATATAGCATACTTGGCAGCATCTGGTAAATCTATTCATCTAGCTAATGGATTACGCCAAGAAGCTATACCAATTAATACTTTTATATCTCACTTTCTAAATTGTTCTATTGTTTCATCTTTCAAATTTTCATAAACTTCACATTTTATTCATTTTTTCAAAAAATAATCTTTTACATTATATACTTCTTCTTTTCACCAATCAGAAGGTATGAAACAAAAAATTCAATTATTTAAAATATTTATCAGCTTATCAAATTTCGACTCATATAATTTTAGAAATTCTCCAAAATTAGATTTAACCAAATTTAAAGATTTATTATCAAGGTCTACATAAGTATCTTCTATATTTCTTAAGTTAGTATTAGATTTTCATACCTCAAAATTTAACAATTCTCATAAAATCTTTATTTTTAATCATTTAGGTTTGGCAGTAGCAGAAGAAGCTACCAAAATAGCATCTACTCATTTTTTTAACTTTTCTAGTTTATTTTTAAGATTTTGTATAGTATTTAAAGTTTCTTCTAATCTACTTCATTTCAAAAAAGGTAATTGAACTTTAAGTTTTACAATTTGCAAAGCTAATTGAATAGCATCATCTGAAAATCCCATCAAAGACAATATATAATCTATATTCTTAGCCGTTTTTAAAAGAGAATCTACATCATCTACAAAAATAAACTGAAATTTACCTTTGTTTGGTTTTAAAATATCAAAATTTCTATATAAAAAGTTAGTCGTAGTAAATAAAATTTTAAATTTTCATTCTTTAATTCTCTCTTTAATATCTTTTTTTTGTTTGTTTGAAAGTTTTCCATGATATATCAAAATATCTTCATACACATCCTTTTTACACTTTCCAGAAAATATACAAAATTTTTCTAAATAATCCTCGAATCTTTCATAAGTATGTTTAGCAAGTAATGTAGTAGGTAAAATATAATAAATTTTTTCTTTATTTTTATAAATAGGTTTTAAATAAAGATACAATCACATTACCAATCACCATGTGGTTTTTCATACTCCTGTCGGAGCTATAATACTAAAACTTTCTTTTAAAAAAACTCTTTTTGTCCAACTATTTTGTAATGACCAAGGTAATTTATCAGTTATTTTATAAAAAAACTCTTTAAAATCTAAAAAACTATCAAAAAACTTTTTATATTCTTGAAGATTTCACTTTTTAATCTTGTCAAAGACATAAAACCATTTAGGTAAATTTTCAAATTGTGTATCAATATCAACATCAATATTTTCTAAACAATTTTTACAAACTAAACTATCCTTCAATCTATCATCATAAATTATACCTCAACAATTAGGACAAAATCTAACATAAGCTGTTATTTTCTCACTCATCATAAAAAATTATTTTATAAAAATTAAATTAAAAAATAACTAAAAAAGGATAAAAATTCAATGGTATTTTTGATATTGAAAAAATCAACATAATTTTTAAACTAAAAAGAAATTTTTACACCTTAAACATTTAAAATGACCACTGATCCATTTTTAAAAAATTCAAAATCAAATACTCAAACTACAACAAATACTACCAAAAATATAAAAAAAATAAAAAAAGGTAAAAAAATAGGTTTATGAACATTTATATTATGATGTTGAATATTTATTCTTTTATTTTTATTCGTTTGAATAGGAGGTCTATTCTACTTAGCAAAAAATCCACAAATACTTCTGTCTTGAAATAACACAAATCTCGAATGACCTAAACAAACTTTAAAAATATTCTGAGCAATAATTTTTTGAATTTTAATCTTGTTGTCATTTTTTCTAACTGTATTAAATATAATAAAGCTACTAACAAGTAAATCAAGCAGATGAAAATATCTAATATGAACCTTAATAGGTACTATATTACTTTTATTTGGAATATTAACGTGAGGTTTTTATTATTATCTTGTAAAAAAAATACCTTCAGACTATAGGATTAAAAATGTCTCTTTAATAACTGCTCAAATTGAAACTAAAGATTGATCAGTTCCTATAGAAAATTTAAGATGATTCTCATTTGCTCCAATTTATGTTGATTTTTATATTAACAGCACAAAATTAGACCCAGCAGCTATAGAAATAAAATTTAATTGTGGAAACTGACAATGACCTATTTTACGAAGAAGAGGTATACAAAAATTAAAAAATCTTCAACTTTTATGAACTTGTTTTTTTCCTAGAAAATGAACCTATAATATAACTTATACAACTACTTATATGAAAAATTGAAAAAAATTATCCAAACAATTTTGACCATTTCCATTTAAAATTATATCACAAATTAATCTTAATATAAACTGACAAAATAATAACAATTTTAAACTAAATGACCAATTTAGAAATTCTATAAACGGACAAGATATTGCTATAATAGGTGGAAATGCGCCTGTAAAGATTATTACTAATGCTTCAGATGTATTTAACAATTATCCTACATTATTAGCAGATTGAAGAATATGATGGGACTTTGATTGAGATGGAAAAATTGACACTGAAAATAAAGAAAAAGCATATTTTATTTACAAAGAAAAATGAACATATACATTATATGTTAATTTCCCTCAGATATGACAAAATTTTAAAGTAGCTACATTAATAATCAATGAATCAGATCTGCCTGATTGTCAACTAAATATTGAACCTATAACTAATAAAAAAATAAATATCAATTTAACCTTATCAGATCCTACTATACAAATAAGAAAAATAAAATGAACAATTATAAATCCTTTAGATGGTTCTAGAGTTTGAATTATTAAAGTTATTTCTTCAAATAAACTAATAGGTATAGTAAAAAATCCTTGAACATATTTATTAAAATTAAATTTAACTCTTAATAATGGCAAAACGCTACAATGTGAAAAAACTTTTAAAACTCAGAAAACATTCTCTAAATTACCTGCTATAATATATTTGTCAAAATGAGAAGAAGAAAATTATAAACTTTTTAAAAAAATCTTTATAGAAAAATGAAAAGAAAATACCGTTGTCCTACCTTATAAAATCAATTTTATCAAATTACTGATAAATCTTCCAACAAATGAAAATATTGCAAATTTAATACTCTTTGATGAAAATCAAAATCCTGTTAACCAACCAGAAAAGTGAAAATTTACCTTTACAGTTAAAAACGACACAACTTACATATTAAAAATTATCTATACCAACTGATCAAGTGATAAATTTAAAATACATTTTTCTCCTAAACCACCTAAAATATCAGGAAAATTAAAAATCTTTCCTAATTCTTGATTCTCTCCATTAAAAGTAATTTTAGATGCTTCAGAAATCAAACTAGAAGACACTGATGATGAAGTAATATATTATACTTGGGATTTTGGAGACTGACAAAAATTTGAAAACGTTTCTCAATGAAAAGTACCTCATGAATATAAATTTGATTATGAAAATAACAACTGAATATTTTATCCAAGAGTAAAAATAACAACTAAAAAATGACTTACTCTTATACTCACAGGAAAAGTTATCGTTAAGCAACCTCCAAGGAAAGTTAAAATAACCTCAGACCCCGCATCTCAAATAGTAAGAGTTTGAGAAAAAATAACATTTTATTTACAGACAGATTGACAAATAAAATCAATCCATTGGAACTTTGGAAATTGAAATACTTATTCTTGTCAATGAAGGCAATGTGCTACTATTTCTACTTCTTATGATGAACCAGGAACTTATACTGTAAAAGCGATAGTAGACTTTTATGATTATCCATCTGAAATTGCTAATCTAAAAGTAAAAGTAGTAAATAATGAATAATAAATTTATAATCACAGACAATTTTATAAAATTTATAAAGTCTTTAAATAAAATGGAAAAAATCCATTATATAATATATTTTCTATCTTTAAGTTTTTTTTATCTCTTATCTTTTAGCTTTGGTATTAATATAATTTCTCGTTCTCAACGGTGAGCTGACGAGAGTTTAAGATATGCTTCTAATCCAACTTACAAAAAACTTTTAGAAGAACAAAAAAAATATATAGAAAATTTAAAAAAACATCGGAATCTTTATAAAAAATATTTAAAAAAACAACAAATTGAAAAAACAAGGAACCAATATCTCACAAATTTTTGGACTAAAGAATTTAAAATAGATAAAATAATATACAAAATAAATTGAGAAAAACTATGGTGGCCCTTACAATATCACTATAAAAAAACTAAAATAGTAATCCATCATACAACAAATAATCTAACAAAATATAAATCCCCTAATGATGTAAAAAAACTTTTAAGAGCTATTTATCGTCGACACGCACTTAAAAGATGATGGTGAGATATAGGATACAACTATGTTATATGACCATTTTGAAATATCTATGAATGAAGAGCTTGATGAGAAGGTATAATATGAGCTCATGCTAAACGGAATAACCCAGCTTCTATTTGAATAGCTTTAATAGGGAATTTTAACATCCAAAAACCTACAAAAAAACAAATAGACGCTTTAATAGATTTACTAACATATCTTTGCAAAAAGTATAATATTAATCCTTTACAGGATATAACTTGGCACAAACCAATAATATGACCTAATGCTAAACCTCCTTACATAAAAGATATAAGACTACCAACAATAGTATGACATAAAGATGTATGACATACCCAATGTCCTTGAAAAAACTTATATCAACTTTTACCATGGATTAGACAACAAGTTTGGAAAAATTTAAATAAGACTAAATTAACCTCTTACAAAACTCATAAAACAAAAAAAATAAAACCTACAAAAAAAATCAATTTTTCAAATACATATTTTATCAATAAAAAATCTTATTTAATAATCCCTTTCAAAACCGAAAAAATTATTAAATGCTGGGCAAAAAGTCCACATTTTACAATTTTATCTTGTAAATATGAAAATTGACATTTAAAATTGAATTTTAAATGGAAAAAATTTTTAGCTTCTTGAAAAAAATACATATACGTTGAAACTCCTAAATACAATTACAAAATAAAACTAAAACTTATATTTCAAAAAGATTTAGACTATCTACTACAAAAATTAAAAAAGAAATATATAGAAAAATATCATCCCCAGCTAGCTAAATACAAAACTAAAAAAACTACATACAAAATAACTATAGACGAAGCTAAAAAACTACTTAATTGAAACATATCTGTTCTATTATATCAACTTTCAGTAAATTATAATTACTATAATATAATCTGTAATTCATCGTGTAAATGAACAATAGACAATGTAATAAAAGTTGAAAATATAAAAAATATTAAAATTTACAAAAATTTAAACAAACTAACTATTAAAATTAACAATTGAAAACCAATAACTGCTTCTAGAATAAAATTACATTGAGATTTAATAATTTTTAAAAATTATCCTAGAAAATCATTTGCTTGAATTCCTTGGAATAGTTTTAAAAATGAAATTATAATAAAAAAAGATTTCATCAAACTACTAAACTGACAAATAAAAAAACAATTTGTAGTTATTAACAAATTACCTGTTAAAGATTACCTTAAAGGAATAGCTGAAGTAAATGATCAAATGCCTCAAGAGAAAAATAAAGCAATGGCTCTAATAATAAAAAATTATACTATATTTTATTTAAAAAATCGTCATCCTAATATTCCTGATTGAAGTAGCTATCAAGCAATAGATGATGCTAGAATTTTTCAAAAATATGTTTGAGCTTGATTTGAAAAAACTAGCAGATTATGGCAAAAAGCTTTAAAAGAAACAGAAAACGAGATAATTGTTTACAACTGATATATTCCTATTCTGCCTTATTTTAACTGCTCCCCTTGATTTACTTGGTCAGCTAAAGAAAAATTTTGATGGACCGATACTCCATGGTTACAATCAAAACTTGATTTTTACAAATGTAATACATTTCATTGACACTGAGTTTGATTAAGTTGAAAATGAGCAGAAATGTTAGCAAGAAAAGGAATAAATTATAGGAAAATTTTAAAATGGTATTACGATGGAATAAAGATAGAAAAGATAAAATAAAAAACAACAAATATTATATACTATTTATCCTATTATTACTTTAATTTACAACAATAAACTCTTGCTATAGCATAACTTCCATCTTTATAATGCCTACATTTAAAATAATTTAATCATTGCTCAAATTCACTATCTTCTTTATTATTTTTACTAAAATAACAATATCAACCCCAAGCCACATATCCAGGACTACAAGTAGCAACAGCCCAATTAGGTCTATCAGCCTTACTAGAACTACTCCAATAACAATTACTAAAATCTATACTTCAACCTCATAAACTTTTTATTTTATTCTCTAACTGTCAAATTTTATCAACTAATTCGTTCCATTTTGTATAAGTTAATTTATCTCCTTTATTAGCTTTTAATCCATTCCACGCTTTAACTCACAAAACCCCAATACTTAATCAAATAATCATAAATAATCAAAAAACTAATCATTTAAATGCCATCCTTAATATTTCTTTTTTCATGTTTATAACAATTAAAATATAAAATTTAAATTATTCCCCACATAAAATACATTCATCTAAATTTGTTTCGTCAAAAGTACAACATTTTGTTTTACAAGTGTCAGGCCATCAATCTCCATCTGTATCCTTAGCTACTTCTAAGCTTCAACATATCTTTCAACATTCTGGTATCTTTTTTGCTTTATTATATGGTGTATAAATCATTTTAACTATTTGATTTGATGCTAGATACTTTACAGTATCATAGAAGCCATCTCCATCACTATCTACCATACATTGATTTGTAGAAAGTTTTATACATTCATTATATCTATTTTTAT
>Ga0256837_1002373_pt1 | contig 11735 bp, 12 predicted proteins | sample 4562384metaG_FD_185976 | JGI IMG/M metagenome (GOLD analysis project Ga0256837, IMG submission 185976) | Hydrothermal vent microbial communities from Guaymas Basin, Mexico - 4561-384 | ecosystem: Environmental > Aquatic > Marine > Hydrothermal vents | place: Mexico: Guaymas Basin | collected... | reverse complement strand
CATCAAGATGTTCAAGTAAAAAAAGAAAAAAAGGTGCAAATAGCACCAAGTGCTAAAAATGTAGAAAAAAAATCTGAAAATGTAGAGTATATTACACAAAATATTGATAAATATGTAAAAAATTTTCAAAATCAACAACTCACATTGGATCAATCTCGTTATGAGAAACACTACTTTAAAGTCTGGAACATCTCAAAACCATCACATACACTAAAAAATGTACAGTGGCCATTTGAAACATTTCATTACCCTAAAGGGTATGGTGCAAATCTACAGCTCTTGAAACCATCTTTTTATGAAGAGATGAAAAGAAAAGCTAACTTTGAGCAATATGGCAGTGTCAATCAAAAAGCTTTATCTCTAAAAGAGTTAAACCTTCGCTCTTTTCCAACAGACAAACCACTTTTTTATAATCCCAAGCTTGTTGGAGAGGGTTTTCCATTTGATTATATGCAAAATTCAACTCTTCATGCAAACAAACCACTGTTTGTAACTCACTACTCAAAAGATAAAGAGTGGGCTCATGTGGAGAGTAGTTTTACTTATGGATGGGTCAAAAGTGATGATATTGTGCTGCTTAAAGAAAATTACACAAAAAAATGGCAAAGAGCACAACAAGTTGTTGTTGTAAAAGAGGGTATTCCTCTTTATGGTAAGGATGGTGAATTTTTATTTTATACAAAGTTAGGGATGATGTTTGCCCTTATTGATGAAACTAAAAATGATTATACACTCTTAGCAGTAGCAAGGACAAAACTATTACAACCACATTTTGTACGTGTTAAAGTTTCAAAAGATGTCATACATAAAGGGATACTTCCACTAACTCAAAAAAATCTTGCAAATGTACTTAAAAATCTTGTTGGAAAGCCTTATGGTTGGGGTGGTCTTTATGGACAAAGAGATTGCTCTTCAACTTTGAGGGATTTTTATGCACCTTTTGGTGTTTGGTTGCCTAGAAACTCCCATCAGCAAGCACAACATGGTATAAAGATAGATATGAGTCACTTAAGTGATACGGAAAAATTAGAAACAATACAAATATTTGCAAAACCTTTTCAAACCTTACTTTACAGAAAAGGACATATTGCTCTATATGCAGGCATAGTAGATGGTAAAGTCACAATACTACAAAACTTGTGGGGAATAAAAACAAAAGAGAAACAAAAAGAGGGAAGGTATGTTATAGGAAAAACGATTTTTAGTACTCTAGAGTTTGGAAAAGAACTTACAAACTACGATAAAAACAGCTCTATGCTACACTCTTTAGAATCGATGAATACACTCTTTTAGGCTTTTATATCTAAAAGAGTACCCATCATCTCATCTTGTGTTTTGATAGCACTTACATTTGCCTCTGCTACACCACCTGAAACAATCTGATCAGGAATCTCTTTTGCCAAATCTGTTTGACTTTGAAGTGAACCATTATCATCAGCCATTCTTGTTGTAGCTGTTGGTGTTTGGGCAGTCTGATTTTCTATACGTGTATCTTGAGGGATAAATCCATCTGTATTTACATTTGCAATATTATTTGCAGTTGTATTTAAAAAAGTTTGGTTTGCTTGTAGTGAAGCTATATTGTTAGAAATATTCATCTCTTGCTCCTTATATAAGTAAATTATAACCTTAAGAAGCTAAGAGATAAATTAGAAGAGATATTTAGTGAAGATCAGCGTTAAGTTTGATCTCTCTTGTTGAACGAGAAGCTGTGATCTCACCTGTCATAGAGTTTTGTCTATAGTGGATACCATAAAGACCCGCGAGTTGTTTCCCTTTGAAGATCTCACCTTCCATTTTCATGTTTGTGTTTACTTCCATGATTTTTTTCAATTCTTCAGGGTAGATAGAGATTTTTGTTCCCTCTAAGATAGCCACACCAGCATCGATGATACACCCATCACCAAGTGGGATACCACATACAGAGTTAGCACCTAAGAGACAGTTTCTACCTACAGAGATAGGGTTTCCATCTGTTCCACTTAGAACACCTAAGATAGAAGCACCACCTCCAACATCACTACCATCACCAACGATAGCAGATGAAGAGATACGACCCTCAACCATACTTACACCTGTTGTACCAGCATTGAAGTTGATGTATGAAGCACCTGGCATTACAGTAGTACCAGCAGCAAGTTGTGCACCAAAACGCACTTTTGAAGTATCTAAGATACGAGTATTGTCAGCAGGGATAATATGTTGTAAAAAACGTGGGAATTTATCTACAAAGTCGATATGTGGGTACTCGTTTGCAAACTTGAGTTCAATCTCATACTCTCTTAGATAATCAAGCTCAATTGGTTGTCCATTTGACCATGCAACATTTGGCAATGCACCAAAAGCACCATCAAGACAGATCTCACGAAGACCAACTTTAGCAAGTGAGATAGCATAGAGCTTGAGGTAAGTTGCTTCTACACTTTTCAGTGGAGCATCATCAAAGATAAAACATACTTTAAACTCACCATCTTTAGCACCTACATTTACCATTTGGTTATAAAGTGCAGAGATAACTTGGATGTTTTTGTGTGCATCACCATGAGCTTCATCACTGTATGGAGTAAAAGCATTAAGACAGTTTTTTAAAAACTCAGCGTTTACATTACAAACTACTTCTGATTGTGTAAAATCTACTTCTACACCTTGCTCTGCAAGTGCTTTAATGAAGATCGCAGCACTTCCAAAATTCTCATCCCAGTTTACTACAGGGTAGGTTGCTTGAAGAGACTTGTCAGTGTTGAGTTGTCCAAGATCCACTCTTGCAATACCAAATGCCAAAGGGTCACGATACCCAGCTGTATTTGTTTTTATATCTTCTATAAGTGCTTTAAAAGCATCAGTTGTTTGAATAACTTCCATTGAATTCTCGCTTAATTAATTTAATGGTGCAATTATACATAAAAACAACTAATGAAAAATGATATATACTTTCATTATGAATAAATGGTTAGAACTTTTTAAGAATGATGATTATCTTGGGATAAAAAAGTATATCAAGAGTGGCGGTGATCTGCAAGAGTGTAATGATCTTGGAGAGGGTGTTCTTGCATGTGCACTTCGTGCAGGATGTGACTTTGATACTTTGATGTTGCTTGTAGAAAGTGGTGCAGATATATTTGAGTTTGATGATGAGGGTGTAAGTGTTTTTGATATAGCGATCACCTATAACAACATAAAAATGATAAACTATATGCTCCAGCAGGGTGTCGATGTAAATAAAACAAACAGAAGAAGTGGTTTTACAGCTCTCATGGCAGCTGCATGTTATGGTAGGGTTGAGATTGCAAAAATATTGTTAGAAAATGGTGCAGATCAAAATGTACGTGATTCAAAGGGGTTTAGTGCTGTTGATTTTGCAAGAAAGATGAATAAAAAGTCTGTTTTGGAATTGTTAGACTATGATGAAAATGCTCCAAAAAATACAGACTATGCAAGGTAGCTTTTCTATTCGAAAAACTTTCCTTGTTTTGAGTTGTCAAGAGGTTTGCGTTTTTCTTTGACTAGCCACTCTTGAAGGAGTGATTCTACCACTTTTGAGAGACTCATTTTGTATCTTCCTCTTGAGTATTTCATCGCATCATCCCACGTTTTTCTATCTATAAGTAGACTTCGCGTAATTTCATCTTTTGGTTTCATTGGATCCTTTCTTATTTTACGAAGCTTTAAGAAGTTGTTGAAAACTTCTGTAGCTATCTACTATTTTTTGATTTTTGATATTTTGCATATAAAACTCTATCGCTTTTTTCCCAAGACGGGGAATCTCATTTTTAACAGCCCAGCTACTTACTGTACCTTCTGGAACTTCTAGTATCTCAGCAAGCTGTTTTTGTGTGATACCTATCTCTTTGCATATCTCTTTGACAACATTTGAACGGTTTTTTCTCCCTTTTCTTGTTGCTTTTGGCTGCACTCTTGTTACTTGTTTTTGAGGAGGAGTTTCTTGTGTTATTTGTGGTTCTTCAGGAAGTTCACAATTTTTTTCGATCCACTCTAAAACATCTTTTGCTTTGAGTGTCCAGTCTCTTGAATTGAGTTTTTTTATAACATCATTTGTAAACTTTGAAACATTTTCTTCTGCAAGCTCTTTGTTTGTAAGTTGATACAACATAGAAAATGCAAGTTGCATAGAAGCTTTTCCACCATTACCCCAGTCAAATCCAACATTTGACTTTGGATATACATCAAAACGTGTTGGAAGTTCAACTTCACCATATGTTACATATCTGTTTCCAAGAAGAGTTTTATGCCCTTTAAAGACATGGTTATTCATACTAATCGCCATATTTTTTTACTCTTTTATTGTCATTTTTGAAAATAAAAAGCAAAAAAAGTACCAATTTTCAAATAAATAGGAGAAAATTCCTTGATTTTATAGTATTTTATATAAGATTTGTGATGTTTGTAACATTTGTATAAATTTATCAAACTCTTTTTGAAGAAGTTGTTTCTCTTGTGATGCAAGAGAGAGTTCAACATGGGGATTGTTATCTATAAACATCGGTAAAGAAGAGAGTTCTATCTCTTTAGGAAGTTGTTGCATCAAAGATATAAGTGTATTTTCACTTGTTTGTGCCAGCAGTGTTAAGCGGTGTTTTTTCTCTGCATTGTGATAAAAATAAGTTGCGATAACATCTTTTACCATTGGGTGTGCCATAGATGGAAACCCTGGTGTAAAAAAGTAGCGATCTTCCAAAGAGAACCCAGACATATTGTTGATAGGATTGTGTAAAAGCTTAGAACCAACAGGGATATCTGCCATAAAAATTCTATGAGGATAAGCTTCCTCTTCAAATCGCTCTATAATATCTTTTTTAAATTGTGGATGTGTTAGAGGTGGTTGATTTGTAAAAACTTCTGAAGCGACTTCACGTGTCAAATCATCAGGTGTAGAGCCTATACCACCAAATGAGAACAAAACACCTTTTGGATCATCTTTTATTAAAGTGTAGATGTTTTTCATCAAAGTTGCATCATCTTTAAGAACAAAAGAGGCAAAAAGCTCATGATCATATTTTGCAAGTTCCTCTTTGAGGAACTTAAAATGTTTATCCTCTCTTCTACCATTGAGAATCTCAGTTCCAATGATAACAGCATAAAAATGAAAGTTTTTATTCTCCAAGTTTTTCCTTTAAAACTCTCTGGAACATATCAGGATATTTTTTTTGTAGTTTTTTCAATGTCTCTACATCTTGTACCGAATCGACATAAGATTTAAAACGTTGGTATTTTGCTTCTTTTTGTTCATCTACCACTTCAGAAACATTCTCTTTTACCTTTTTAACTTCCTCTTTTGCTTTTTTCTTCGCTTCATCCATTTTTTTGGTCAGATTTTGATCTTCAGGAATTGCTTCTTTAACATCTTCAATCGTTTTTGTGATGATATTTGATGGTTTTACAATGATATTTACAACTTTTGGAGCACTTGTTTTGCCATTTGCTTTGATAACATATTCAAAACTGTCTTGTCCCACAAAATCTTTATCTGATGTGTATTTAAAGCTACCACGTTCATGAAGTGAGAGTGTTCCATGTTCAACATCACTCTCTACAACAAACTCCAAAGTTTTGTTTGCTATTGGTGTAAGAGATTCTGAAAATTTTGTTTGTGTAGTAGTTTCAAACTTTTTTGTTTTGGCATCATTGAAGATTTGAAGTTCTTGTGGAGATAAAAATTCAAGCTCAACAGTTTCTGTTGCATTTGCACTAAGATCTATCTCCCCCATATCACTTTGCCCTGCAAATTTTACAACATAGTGTGCTTCACCTTGACATTTGTTGATCGGAGTAACAATATTTGGTTTTATAATTCTTCCATCTAGAACAATATTAAGCTCTTTATCTGTAACGAAGATAACAGTAGGAAGTTGTTGATCTTCAAAATCATCTTCAATTTCAATATTTTCAAATTTATCTAGACTGAGTGTACCAGTTATTGGACATCTTTTAGGAGTTGTGATCGTATATGTATAATCCCCCTCTGGAAGATAATATTTTTTGTTGTTCTTAATCACTTTGTTATCAAGTTTTAGAGTAATCTGTTTACCTTTAATGTGAAAAACTACATACTGAGGGTGTGTCTTTTCAAGCTCTGATTGTAGAGTTGATTTTAATTGTGCTAAAGTTTGAAAATGTGTATCTGTATATATATCTGTATATATATCTGGATAGAGCGCGATAAGAGCTTTGCTAACCTTGAGTTGTTCTAAGAGATTTTGAATCTCTTTATACCGTTTTGTAGGATCTTTGTCGAGACTTGAAAATGAGAAGTGTGTCATATCAGCATACATCGATTTTGTTACATTTAAAAGCTCATCTTTTTTGATAATAGCGCATACTTCTTTTGGTTTTTTTGTATATGTAATCTGTTTTGTAAAAAGATTGATGATCATATCATCATCATTTCCACTAAAAATAGATGTGATGGAATCAAAAAAACCTTTCTCTTTTGTTTTTCCAGCATGTTTGAACATTAATGTATTGAGTGCGGTTTTTGCTTCTTTTTGGTCTTTTGCACAACTTTTCCAGATAAGTGAGTTTGCTTTTGCAAGATTCTCTGTATAGAGATCTCTAAAGAGCTTCTCTTTTTTGTTAAGAATCTCTTGCTCCTTAGAAGAATCTTCAAGAAAAACAGGCATAAGGTAACCTAATTGTGTAAGATCATTGAGCCACTTATCTAATTTTTTGACTTTTTCATTGATATCATTTGGTAGATTTTTTTTATCATAAAGCAATGCTTTTTGAAGAAGTCTTTTTGTGTTTTTCACTTGATCTTCTTTTTCAACTACAGCACAGATGAGATCATCTTTTTTAACATAGTGTATGTTGACCAAAGAGAGGTTAGTAGCTGTTTTTTGATAAGAAGTTATTTTTTCTTGAACATCTGTAGAGTCTTGAGTTTTATCTACACTTACTGTTTTATCGAAACTATCACTTACCGTTGAGCGGATATTACCACTTAACATAAACAGTGCTTCTTTTTTTGTATCTGCACACCCTTCATAGGCACTAAGTGTACCAGCAAGAAGTGTTGAAGCTGCAATTAGACTTATAAAATTCACAATAAAATCTCCAAATAAAATTGATCAATTATAGTTAAAATTAGCTGTGAAAAATATTATTTAAATTTATTTTAGAGTATAATAACAAAAAAGAAAAAGGCAAATAATGTCATATTTACAAAAACTCCAAGAATTACTTACAAAGAGTGTTATACCAGACATCGAAGAACGTTTAGATGAAATCTTTGAGGAGATCGCAGGAAACAAAGAAGCAACACAAGATGCTAAAGAGGAGATCGAGGAACTTCGTGAGTTTAAAGAGGATCTTAAAGATGTTCTTGATGATATCACAGCAGGTGATATGGATGAAGAGGAAGCTAAAGAGCTTGTTGAAGATATTTTAGAGTCTCAAAAAGGTGAAGATGAAGAGGATTTTGGTTTCGTAGAAGAGGACTAAACGCAGTTGCGTTTAGATCTTTGAGTTGATAAAACTCTCCATTTGAGTAACTATCTCTTCGATAGTTCCCTCACCACTGATCACTTTTAGAAGGTTTTTGTTTTTGTAAAAGCTACGGATTGCTTCGAGTGGCTCAGTATAAACACTCATACGGTTGTTAAATACTCTCTCATCATCATCAGCCCCACGAGCACGACCAAGAACACGCTCACGCGCAGTTTCTTCATTTACTTCTACTTCTATGATATTGGTTAGTATGATACCAGAATCACTTGCTAAAAACTCTTCAAGAGCTTCCATCTGCTCAATACTTCTAGGGTAGCCATCTAAGATAACAACATCAGTAGGTGCATTTTTAATTGCGTTTGTGATTGTTGCAATAGCGATCTCAATAGGAACAATAAGCCCTTTGGAGATAAAGCTGTCTATCTTCTTACCAAGTTCACTTCCACTTGCAACTTCTGCACGGAGCATATCACCAGTAGAATAGTGTGTAATGTTATCGTTGTTTTTTGCGATGATCTCTGCATCGGTAGTTTTACCAGAGCCAGGAGCTCCGATAATTAAAAAGAGTTTTTTCAAAACATTCCTTTTGTACTATTTGTTTTGCTCACGAAGTCTGATGTGAAGATCACGAAGCTGTTGATTATCAACTGCACTTGGTGCTTGTGTAAGTACACAAGATGCTTTTTGTGTTTTAGGAAATGCAATAACATCACGGATACTTGATTTTTTTGTAAGAAGCATAATAAGTCTATCAAAACCAAGAGCGAAACCACCATGTGGAGGTGCACCAAATTTAAGAGCGTCAAGCAAGAAGCCAAACTTCTCTTGAGCTTCTTCCTCTTCAATACCAAGAAGTTTAAATACTTCCTCTTGTACTTCCTCTTTATGGATACGGATAGATCCACCACCAAGCTCAACACCATTAAGGACGATATCATAAGCGATAGACTCTATCTCTTCTACATCCTCTTTATTTGTGTCTTTAGGCATTGTAAATGGATGGTGAAGTGCTTTTACACGACCATCTTCCACTTCAAACATTGGAAAGTCAACAACCCATACAAACTCAAATTTATCTTCATCTACAAGGTTCATCTTCTCATGCTCTGCGATGAAGTTTCTAAAACGACCCATATAATCCCATACAGTTTTCTTCTCACCAGCACCAAAGAAAACAACATCACCAACTTCAAGCTGTGTTCTCTCAATAAGAAGTGCAATATCCTCTTCACTGAAGAATTTTACAAGAGGACCTTTGAGACCATCCTCTTTCATCTGGAAGTATCCAAGTCCGTGAGCACCAAACTTACGCACATAATCTTCAAAACCTTTCATCTCACGTTTAGAGAAAACAAGGTCAGCTCCAGGAACTCTAAGTGCTTTGATACGGTTGCGTTTAGGATCTTTTGCGATATTTGTAAAGATCTCATTGTCACAACGAGAGAAGATATCAAGCACATCTGTCATTGCAAGATCGTAACGCATATCTGGCTTGTCAGAACCATAAAGCTCCATAGCATCGTTGTATGTGATACGGTTAAATGGTGGTTTAACTTCAACACCACACGCACCAAACATAGCTACAAGAAGATCCTCTGCAATTTTCATCACATCTTCTTGGTTACAAAAACTCATCTCAACATCTATCTGTGTAAACTCTGGTTGTCTATCAGCACGTAAATCTTCATCACGGAAACATTTTGCGATTTGGAAGTAACGATCAAACCCACCAACCATAAGAAGTTGTTTAAAAAGTTGTGGAGATTGTGGAAGTGCATAAAACTCACCGTTGTGTACACGTGATGGTACAAGATAATCTCTTGCACCCTCTGGAGTAGATTTAGTCAAGATTGGCGTTTCAACTTCTAAAAAACCGTTTTGATCTAAGATGTTTCTTGCTGCGATTGCCGCTTTTGAACGCATTTTAAATACATTGTAGAGATCTGGATCACGAAGCTCTAGGTAACGGTACTTAAGAGTTGTCTCTTCACCAACTTTTTTATCACCAATCACAAATGGAAGTGTTTTTGATTTGTTTTCAATCACAAGCTCATTAACTACTATCTCAATAGCTCCAGTTTTAAGGCGTGGATTTGTAAGTCCTTCACCACGAGCACGAACTTTTCCTTTTGCGATAAGTACATACTCATCACGCACACTGTTTGCTACTTCGTGAGACTCTTTAGAGTCCTCAGGGTCACAAGTAAGCTGGATAAGTCCAGTCTTGTCACGTAAATCTATAAAGATAATTCCACCATGATCACGGTAACTATTTGCCCAACCAACAAGAACAACGTCCTCGCCAACATTTGCTTCACTTAAATCTGTACAATAATGAGTTCTCAAAATCTAGAGTCCTGTTTAAAAATATTTTCGCGATTATATCTAAATAGTGTATAATATTCAAATGGATAAAAATAAAATCAAAAAAGTAGGGGTGATTCTTCGCCCATCTACTCCAGAACTTCAAGAAAGCTACTTTGAGCTTGTCAAAATTTTTAAACAACATAACATAGAGGTTGCCATAGAGAGTGTCAGTGGTGGTATGATCGGTGTTATGGGGATGGACTTTGACCTTTTATGTCAAGAGGTAGATATGCTTGTCACTCTTGGTGGTGATGGTACACTCATCTCTGCTGTGAGACGCTCTTTTAGATATGACCTTCCTATTTTTGGAGTATATGCTGGTAATCTTGGCTTTTTAGCTGATGTCAAACTCGAAGAGCTCAATGATTTTGTACAAAACATAGTAGAGGGAAACTACAGAGTTGATGAGCGCTCCATTTTAGAGTTGAAATTTACCAAAAACAACAAAGAGGTGGTACAGTATGCCTTCAATGACATAGTGCTTACTCGCCACTCAGTTTCCAATATGATACACGTAGAAACACTTGTTGATGGAAAAGCATTTAATACCTACTTTGGTGATGGGGTTATTATCTCTACACCAACAGGCTCAACTGCTTATAACCTCTCAGCTGGTGGACCGGTTATGTTTCCTTTGACAAATGTGTTTTCTCTCACGCCTATCTGTCCACACTCCCTTACACAACGCCCAGTAGTGCTTCCTGGAAAGTTTGCCATAGAGATGAAAACACCAAAAGAGAGAGCACTTCTTATCATAGATGGACAAGACAAATTAGAGCTAGAACAAAATGAAACGATAAAAATAAAACTTGCAACAAACCGTGTAAAACTTGTACATCGCGAAGAGTTTAACTACTTTGATGTACTTAAAGAGAAACTAGGGTGGGGTGAGTAAACCCTAGTCTATGTTGATGTGTGAAGCATCATTGGAGTTGCGTTTGATCATATGTTTGATCTGATCAAGTGTGTATGAGCCTTTAGAGCCACTGTTTTCATTGAGCAGATCAAAACGTATCTGGATAGTGAGTTGTCCAAGAGCTGTTGAGAGCACCTCTTGATCTTGTTTGAAGCTTCCATCTTTTGATATCTCAGAAACAACACCTAGAAATTTATTGTACTCATTGAGCACATCTGGTGATGCAAAGATTGCCAAACGGTGAGTGATAAAGTGTAGCTTTGTGATACTACTCTCATCGAAATTATTTTCCACCGACATATCTTCCATTAAGTCTAAAAGTTTTTCATACGTTTTTGTTTTAAGCTCCAAAAAGCGTATGTTTTGCTCTTTTTCTATCTCTACTTCTGTTTGCTTGTTAAGAAGCAATGAGGTTATAAACACTGTTGCTAATGTACCAAGGATGATAAGCACTATCTCTTGAGTAAAAGGTGTAGAGTCAGTCACTTTGTAAGCATAACGCAAATAGAAATAACCACTCACAACTGTGATAAGGGTAAGTAAAAGGTAGTAAAACTGTTTTGAATTGTTTTGCATAAATCTCTCTTGTTTTTTTAAACCATATTGTACACAAAAAGTTATTTATATCATCTAGTTTTAAACTCAAAACACTATAATTGCACCAATATAAATACTAGGATACAACCATGAGAATAATTCTTCTAGGAGCTCCAGGTGCTGGAAAAGGTACACAGGCTCAGTTTCTGACAAAAAAATATAACATTCCTCAAATCTCTACAGGGGATATGCTTCGTGCTGCGATCAAAGCTGGTACAGAGCTAGGAAAACAAGCAAAAGCGGCTATGGATGCAGGGCAACTTGTAACAGACGAGATCATCATCGGTCTTGTAAAAGATAGAATCGCAGAAGATGATTGTAAAAATGGTTACCTTTTAGATGGTTTTCCACGTACACTTGCTCAAGCAGATGCTGTTACAAACGCAGGGAT
>Ga0256837_1002372_pt1 | contig 11735 bp, 11 predicted proteins | sample 4562384metaG_FD_185976 | JGI IMG/M metagenome (GOLD analysis project Ga0256837, IMG submission 185976) | Hydrothermal vent microbial communities from Guaymas Basin, Mexico - 4561-384 | ecosystem: Environmental > Aquatic > Marine > Hydrothermal vents | place: Mexico: Guaymas Basin | collected... | reverse complement strand
CATTTTACGTTTAGCAATTTTTGGCATAGTCTCAAGTAAAAAACCTGCATGAATTGTAAAGTAAGATACACCCTGCTTCGCTTGACGCTCTAAAACATCTAACATAACTTCTATAGTTAAATCTTCAATCTTATTTCCAACATCATGAAGGATTTGATAGATTGGCACTGTTCCAATAGGAATCTTAGAAGCCCCAATAACCGCTTTTCTGATTTCATCTAAATCGCCACCAGTTGAGAGATCCATCGCTGTATCTGCCTTATAGTGTTGAGAAACTTCCATCTTCTCTACTTCACCCATCACATCAGATGCGATAGCAGAAGAACCGATATTTGCATTGATTTTACAAGTTGATGCTATACCTATAGCCATTGGTTCAAGTGAAGTGTGGTTCACATTTGCAGGAATAATTAAACGCCCACGTGCAATCTCACTACGAACCAGCTCAGGAGATAAATCTTCTATTTTAGCGACGTATTCCATTTCGCCTGTAATAATGCCCTGTTTTGCATAATACATCTGTGTACGAACTGGATCATTTTCTCTTTTTTTTACCCATGAGGATCTCATAGCTTCTCCTAAATTATTATTTAAACTGTTTATATAGTGGCAATATAATCAAATAAAGTTAATTTAAAATAAAGTTCGCTAATAGAGTTATTATTTTATTTCTAATTGAGTAAAATCATCCATATTAAAATTTATTTTTAAGATACTAAAAGCTATTAAAGTGTATAATTTCGTAACACTTTGTATATTTAGGAGACTATTTGTCTGATTTATCACTTATTTTACTCTCTGCTGGTAGTTCAAATCGTTTTGGACTCGATGTAAAAAAACATTGGTTACGCATAGATCATCAACCTTTGTGGCAATTTGTAGCACAAAACTTAGAAAAAAGTGGAAAATTTTCTCAGCTAATTGTTGTCTCTTCTGCTTCAGAAATTGAGTTTATGAAAAATTATGCTGATTATACTTTTGTAGAGGGTGGAGAGAGTCGACAGCACTCTTTAAGGAATGCACTTCACTTAGTAAAAAGTGAGTATGTTCTTGTAAGCGATATAGCGAGAGCCTGTATTAGTAATGATTTTTTAGAGCATATTATCTCTCAAAAGAGTAAGAGTGATTCTATCGTTCCTTATCTTCGTGTTACCGATACCATTGTATATAATGGTAACACTATAGATAGAGATAAGGTTATGCGTATCCAAACGCCACAGCTCTCTTGTGTCTCTGTGTTAAGAGAAGCTCTTCTAAGTGATGAAGAGTTTACAGATGAGAGTAGTGCCATTGTTGCAAATGGTGGCAGTCGAGAGTTTATACTCGGAGATGAAGATGCTCATAAGATTACTTACATCACAGACCTAAACAAACTTCCTTGTCTTAAAGCACCTTCAACAGACATATTAAGTGGTAACGGATTTGATGTTCATGCTTTTGATACCGAGGGTGAGATGTGGCTTGGTGGTGTTAAAATTGAGTCTGATTTTGGATTTTTAGCCCATAGTGATGGTGATGTTGCCCTCCACTCTCTTATAGATGCTCTTTTAGGTGCAGCTGGAATGGGAGATATAGGAATACTTTTCCCTGATAATGATGACAGATACAAGGGCATAGACTCTAAAGAGTTACTGAAAATTGTAGTCCAAAAACTCTATAATTTTGGCTTTGTTATAGTGAATGTAGATATTACTATAGCTGCTCAAAAACCTAGAGTAGGAAAATACAAACTAGCAATGCGAAAAGTTATTGCAAACATTTTAAACATAGATATAAGTCGTGTAAATGTTAAGGCGACAACAACCGAAAAACTCGGTTTTGTTGGAAGAGAAGAAGGTGTAGCAGTCACCTCAAATGCAAATTTAAAATATTTTAACTGGAAGATATAGGAAAAGAATGAAAATACTTATAATAGAAAACGAAATTTATTTAGCCCAAAGTATCGCAACAAAATTAGGCGAATTAGGTCACATATGTGAGATGTGCACATCAACAAAGGATGCTATAAGAAGTACAAATTATGATATAGTTTTACTCTCTACAAATATCAATGGTCAAGATTTTCATCCTGTTATAGAGACATTTAAAAACTCTATCGTTATCTTAATGGTTTCATACATTAGTAACGATACTGTTTCTAAACCTCTTGCAGCTGGGGCAAAAGACTATATTTTAAAACCATTTATGATAGAAGAGCTTATCCGTAAAATCAATCACTATCAGGATTATGAAAAACTCAAACGCCGAAATGTGGCTTATGAAAAGTATCTTAAACACACTTTTACAAATGCAAAACATGGACAGAGTTTTAACCAAATTGAACTCCCAATCTACATTAGCTCTAACTTTCAAAAATATGCTGATGCCTTTGCCTTTGAGTATGCACAAGAAAAAGATATGCCCCTTCATTTTTTAACACTCAATGATTCAAAAAGTTTAGCTAAGATAGAGTCTATCCCTCAAAACTCTTTAGTCTATATTATTGACTACCAAATTCTTAAAAAAGCTGATAAAAAAGAGTTCTGTAAGCTTATAGCAGGTAAACAGATAATAGTCGCAAGTAGTGATAAGATAGAAGATGTAGAACACCCTGTAATCGAGATAAAAAATGAGAACAATGTTTTTGATAAGGGAGAGATACTTCCAATAGAAGACTATGTGAAATTTATAGTTCTTAACTATCAAAGTAAATATCCAGATACTGAACTCTCGAAAAAACTAGGCATAAGTCGTAAAAGCTTATGGGAAAAACGTAAAAAATATGACATCGTTAAGAAAAAATAAAACACTTTTCATAGATAAAGAGGCAGCTTCAGCACTAGAATTAGTCTCGACAGGACTTCTTGCTCCTGTAACAAAGTTGATGAATGAAAAAGCTTCAAAAAATGTTTTAGAAACTGGTCTCATTAGTGGCAAATCATTTCCATTTCCTTTTATTTTATCACCCTCTGGAACTAAAAATGAGGAAGTTTTAAGCTCTTTAGAGAAGGGTGAAAAGCTTGACATCATATGTGAGGGTGAACTTTTTGCTACTCTTTCAACAGAAGAGACTTTTAGAATTGATATAAACGAAAGAGTCAAACATATCTACGGAACTGATGACTTAACACACCCTGGTGTTATGGCTACACTTAAAAGACTCGGCTCGTGGGCAGTAAGTGGAAAGTATGTTCTGCAAAACCCTGAAGCAAACAGAAATATTATCAACATTAGAAATGCGAAAAAAAATATTGATGCCAAACACACAACAGCACTTGTTATGGCAGCAAATCCTCTTCATCGCGGACATGAGCGTTTAATCCGTCAGGCACTTGATAGCACTGATCTTTTAGTTATATTTTTACTTAAACCCTATGAGAGTGCAAATCTTAGTTATGAACTCAGAGAGAGTGCCTTAGAGTTTTTTATCAATAACTTTCTTCCTAAAAATCGTGTCCTTATTGTACCCCTAGAGAATAGTTACATTTTTGCTGGTTACAATGAGATAATCATAGATGCCATTGTTTCTAAAAATTACGGTTGTGATAGATTAACTATAGGACGAAATCATGCAGGTTTAGGTATGTTTTATGATTGTAACTCAAATAAATCTATCATAGATAGAGTGACAGGAATAGATATAGAGATAGAAGTGGCAAGTGAGTTTGTATATTGTGATTTATGTACTACACTTGTCAGTAAAAACACATGCCCCCATGGGCAACATCATCAGATTTCTTATCATTCTGACTCTATTTTAGAACTTTTAGAAGTTGGTTTACTCCCTCCTGCTGTTCTTATCAGAAAAGAGATTAGTGCTTTTTTACTCTCCAAACTCTATCCAAAGCGATTTAAAAGTTTAGAAAAACTCTACTATGACACCTTTGCCACTAAAGGTCTGCTTGAAGAGCATAGTGAAAAAGATTTTTATGTAGAACTTATGAAACTTTATCAAACAACATCTTTAACATAGGATATATATGAACACAAATATACGACTTATACTCACGGCTACTCTTGCACTTTTTTTAGGAGTTTTTCTTCTAATATTTTTAGATGAAGAGACTCTCTTTCTTGCAACTATTCTTACAGCTATCATAGCTATTAAAACTATCAACAAAAAGATAACTTTAGATGAAAATTTTGATACTAAAAAACTCTCTATAAATATTTTTATAGGTTTATGGTTTGCACTAAGTATATCACCAGCGTTTGGAGTAAAGATAGAGGAAATATCTCTCTTAACAAATGGTTTTCTTATCCAATCTCTTCTCTCTTATATACTTTTTATAATTTTTTATAAAAGTGATATTTCTATTATTGGGAAGATAAAAACAAAAGTCAAGGGTGGTGTTGGGATTGTTATCTCAACACTTATAGCAGGAGCAGCAGCAGGAACTACTAGCTCAGTTTTATGGCAAGTTTATCTTAACATAGTGAAGAGTCTCTAAGAGAACTCTATCATATCTTCACTAGAGATAACTCTTATCAGGTTTGTAGAACCAGCTTTGCCTATCGGGTCACCTGCTGTTAAGATATAGCTACTATTTTTATTTAAAGAACCCTCTTGAAGTCCTCTTTTAATCAAGCTCTTTAAAATCTTTCCTAAACTCTCTTTCTCAACACTCATAAGGGGAACAACTCCCCAAAGAAGTGTCATTTGAGCTCGAACCATATCATCATGTGTAACAGCATAAATGCTTTTTTTCGGTTTATAACGAGAGAGTTTTCTAGCACTAGAGCCTGAAGAAGTTATAGCAAAAATCCCCTCTACTTCTAAATCTTTAGAGAGTCTTACAGCTGATTCACTTATGGTATCACCACTATCTTTGTTCTCATATCCTATAAATCTATCATACTTAAAACGCTTCTCAGTCTCACGAATTGTTTCAAACATAGTCTCAACTGCTAAAACAGGATAGTCTCCAACAGCACTCTCCTCAGAGAGCATAACAGCATCTGTTCCATCCATTACTGCATTGGCTATATCACTTATCTCTGCACGAGTAGCTCTTTGACTTTTTGTCATGCTAAGAAGCATTTGAGTTGCCGTTATAACGGGAATAGAGGCAGCATTTGCTTTTTGAATCAACATCTTTTGAATATTTGGCACTTCATAGTAGGGAACTTCTATCCCCAAATCTCCACGAGCTACCATTATGCCATCACTCGTTTTTATAATCGCATCAATATTTTCAATAGCATCAAACTTCTCTATCTTTGCTATAAGATTCTGTTTGCCTCCTAAAGAGTCTATTATTCCTCTAGCGTTTAACATATCTTCTGCACTCTGAACAAAAGATATAGCCATAAAATCTACACCATGTTCTACACCCCAAGCCATATCTTTTCTATCTTTTTGAGTTAAAACATCAACACCTAGTCTAGTGTTAGGGAAGTTTACACCTTTTTTAGAGGAGAGTATTCCACGATTTTCAACACGAACTCTTACCCCATGATCGCCAATTCCTACTACTTTAGTTCTAATGATTCCATCATAAAGATAGATATAGTCCCCTATCGCTAACTCTTTTAAAACTTCAGGATAGTTAATACTTACACGGTATGAGTGTTGTGTCAGTTGTTCACCAACTATCTCCTCTTCTACAAAAGTTATCTCGTCATTCTCTTCTAAAGTGAAGTTTTTATGTAACTCCCCTATTCGTATCTTTGGTCCACTTATATCTTGTAGTACACCTACTATTAAGCCTGTTATTTTTATGGCTTCTCGTATTCGATTGAGAACTATTAAGTGCTGTTCATGTGTTCCATGAGAGAAGTTAAGTCTAAAGACATTCACACCTGCTTGAATAAGTTCAACAAGAGACTCCAAAGAGTCAGAAGCTGGTCCAATAGTCGCTAAAATTTTTGTTCTTTTTTTCATTAGTAAATCTCTTTTACTCGACCAACTTCCCCACTCATTAACCTCACTTTAATTCCATGAGGATGATTAGGTGATTTCGTCAAAATATCACGAACTATACCATCTGTTAAGTAGCCAGTATCTTGATCTTGTTTAAGGACAATAGCTACACTATCACCATGTTTAATATTTACTCGCTTTGTTCCATCTTGTTTGTTCATTTTATCTCTTTTTTTGTAGTTTTTCTTGTATTTTGAGTGTCGCTGTTCCCATCGGGGACGATGGGAACAAGAAGGTTTATGGGACTGAAGTCCCATCCCCGACACCCCTCTCGCTCCTAACGTCCTCACCAACACCTCGCTCCTCATATCCTCACCAACACCTCGCTCCTCATATCCTCACCAACACCTCGCTCCTCATATCCTCACCAACACCTCGCTCCTAACGTCCTCGTTAGGAGCGTTCATTATAAACACTCAAAGAAGGAAATGCAAACTCTAAATTATTCTCTTCAAATATTTCCATAATTTTATGCATAACATCCTCTTTAACAATAAGCCATTTTTCCCACTCTACTGATTTTGTAAAACAGTAAACAAGTATGTTTATACTAGAGTCACTAAACTCATCTAAATAGACTAAAAGTGTATTTTTCACACCCTCTAAGTCATTTTTAGAGACAAGTCTTGCGGAGTGTCTGTAGTCAAAATCAAACTTAGTATTTGTAGTAGCAATTCCATTATGTTTATCTAACATCTCTCGTATCTGATTAACTGCATTTTGGATATCTTCTGCTTTTGAGTCATACTTTACACCTAACTTCATCTTTATTCGGCGACCCAGAACTCTTTTGTTCCAGTTTTTAATCTCATTTGCTGCAAATGTACCATTTGGAATAGCTATGAGGGCATTATCAAATGTTCTAATAGTTGTTACACGAAGACCTATCTCAACAACAACACCCTCCATACCATTTATCTCTATCCAGTCACCCTGAGAAAAAACATCACTAAAGAGGACAGATAAAGTTCCAAAAAAGTTACTGATTGTATCTTTGGCTGCAAAAGCAACAGCGAAACCACCTATACCTAGACCAGAGAGAACAGCTGTTAAATTTACCCCTGCAAAATAGAGAATTATTAAAAGCCCAAAAATAAAAATGATAAAATTAAGAATCTTAATTCCTACATTTATAAGCTCACTTTTTACATTTGTTACTTTAGCATCTATAGTTTTTAATCTTACAGTAGCAACAGAGTTTACAATTTTATAGACTAAAAGTGTAAATATAAATCCGTAAAGAATATTAAATACCTTTGCCACAATCTCTATACTACTAAAATCATTATAGACATACACTATCATATTTATATTGATAATTATAACGATTATTTCAACTGTTTTTCTTATCTTTAAAAGTATCTCTTTAGAGTAGTTTTGTAAGAAGTCAACCGTTAAAACATATCTTTCTATCCAAACAAAAGCGATTTTTCTAAAAAGATAAATCACTATAATTAAAAACAGTATTGTAAAGACTTTGATAACATTTAATCCATAAGTCTCTAAAATAGGGTTTAAAAACTCAACAGCAGATAAGGAGTTTACATATATAACAAGTTTGACCATATGATATTTTGCATATTTATTAAGTCTATACATCTTGTTTTTATAATCATAAATATGCCCTATAATTGCTGTATTTAAATCTCTTAATGCATAAAATTCTCTTGCATTCTCTTCTGCTTTTTTCAAAATTTTAGCTGAGCTAGTTGTGTTTAAAAGGTAAGTATAATCTACGGCATAGAGTTTTTGCATTGTCTCTTGATTTTTAGTAACACTCTTATTTAAAGCATTTTCAAACTTCTCTATAGTTGAAAAATCAAGAGCAGATAATACATTTTTTAACATCTTGTTTTGAGCTCGTATAACAAGATAAGATTTTAGAAGTATCTCATCCCTTGTTACAGCCATACTATTTCCTGCACGTTTATTGATAGTTATTATCTTTTTTAAAGAAAAAATCTCTTTCTCATAACTTCTTGCACTCTCAATATAGTATGCTTTATTTGACATTAGGTTATTTACTATTCGCTCAAAAGCTAACTCCTGTTTTTGGAGTAACTCTTTTATCTCCAGTTTACTTACATTTCCATCATCCATCTTTTCTATAAGAGAAACTTGCTTATCAATAAATGGTGTAAACTTCACATCCTCGGCAGATGCTGTAGAACTAAAGAGAATAAAAAATAGTAAAAAAAGTAATAATTTATTTAGTTTCATAATTTTGGAGTACCCTTATATAGTTTTTCTTCACTTGTGAACTTCTTAGATAAATATACTCTGATTGAGAGTTCAAAGCCTTATCTAAAGCCTCCATAGATTTTATAGAGCCTAGATTTAACTTTTTACCTGCCTTATAAATCTCTTCATATGATGAGTCAACATCAAGATTTAAAAGATTTACATGAGTTGTAGTATAGGAGATGGTAAAGTAATCCACATAATCCATATCGTAGATATTGTGAACTCTCAAGTAAGGTGCTTCAAAAGTCGTCTCTACAACATACTTTCCTATCAAAAACTTTGTATGTAGAGAAGTTTTTATCTCAGGCATCACTTTTTTAAGAGCTTTTAACTGCTCAACACTAAAGGCATCTACTAGAGCATTTTGCACACCGTACTTCTTTAGAGTTTCCCTAAACGCTAGAAAAAAATCTTCAAGATTTCCATTGCCTGTTTTTAACTCTAAGATGAAGTTTATATCGCTGTTAATAGAGAAGAGTTTATCAAGGGTAAAGAGTTCATCTTTTTCTAAAAGTTCTACTATCTTTTCATTTGAGAGGGATTTACCCTGAACATCAGGATGATGTATATAGATGATAAACGCCGAATCAATATATGCCCAGCAGAGATCACCCTCAGCACTTAAAGCATACTCGGAAGTGACGTTTAACTCTAAAAACTCTCTAAACGCTACTTCTGTATTTAAGGCTCTATGATAAACAAACTTTTTCTCTTTGTTATCCATAGCTAAGAGAGTTTAAACTCTAAAATAGTGTCTATCTTATCACTTTTATAAGCCATAAGTTCTTTAAGTGAAAGCCTCTTTTGTGTTTTGAAATCATAAAAAGCATAGCCATGTTTCTCACCTAAGTAAAAAGCAGCTGCAACATCCCAGATGTAACAAGAGCCGATAAGAACCGACTCTGCTTTTCCAAGAGCTACCATTACAACATGGTAAAGAGTCGAGCCAAAGTTTCTAAGCTTAAGTGCTTCAAACTCTTTAAAGTCTATCTTTTTATGCAGACGAGAGCTGATAAAGATAGTCTTTGTATCTTGATTGACTACATTTGTCTGCTCTTTGAGTTCTTTATCATTGATGAAAATCTTATCTTTATAAGCTAAATATTTTTGATTACATGCTGGTCCATAAAAGTATGAAAGAAGAGGAGTATCTCCCTTTAAAACGCCAATCCCAATACCCCATATAGGATAACCACGAAGAAAAGAGGCTGTTCCATCAAGAGGGTCTATAACAAAAGTATATTCATTATCATCTTCTTTGAGTATCGCGGCATCCTCCTCTATCCATATGTTGGCGTTTGGAAATGTGGCGTTTATGACCTCTATACAAAATGCCGTAGCATCAAGGTCAAACTGACTTACAGATGTACCATTATCTTTGAGACTTACTTGAATGGAGTCATTTGTTTTCTCATACAACTCTTTATAAAAAACATCAATCTTTGCGATGATGTCAAGGACTCTTTGTTCCATTATTTTTCTCCTTTCATAGCTTCAACAAGTGCTGAAACATAATCCACTAAAGACCAAAGAGTTACAGCTGAAACAAAAACCATCACACCGATAGAGTAAGATATATCTAGTGTAATATCAAACTTATTTATAGTATAAAAAGGGATAAGAAATGCTACATATCCTGAGAGTGAGTACCAGTAGTAAGCCCCTTTTACTTTTAAGAAGTGAAGTATTGCAAATGTAGAAACAGTCCCGATAATAGTCATCATAATAAGATAATCTTCACTATAACTCTGACCATTGTTCATATAGAGAACTAGTAGTGCAAAAAGAAGTAGATACTGCCCACCAAACTGCACAAGTGCCTTCGCCTTACCACTAAAACGAGCACCCATAGCTATACCCATAAGAGACATATATGTTCGGATATATGCCACAATAATGTCACGAACAAAGAGAATGACTACTAGCCAAAGAGGGAAGAGTCCCATATATCCAAAAGCGAAAAAGTACATAAAACGAGAGATACTATCTGAGAGTGGATCAAGGAGTTTTCCTAGACTTGTCACACAGTTATCACGACGAGCTAAATACCCATCTAGCATATCTGTAAGTTCTGAGTAAGCTATAAGTATGATAGCTACTAAAAGGAGTTTTATATCCCCACTAAGTACTAAAGCAAACGCTATAAATGAGACAAAAATTCTCACAAATGTTATGTTGTTTGCTATGTTAAAAATATTCTCTTTTTGCATTACGATTGAAACCTTTTTATATTTAGTTTTATTTTGACTTTTATTAGTTTTCAATGTCACTGTCAGTCTCACTCCCAACGTCCCCGTTGGGAGTGTATAATTCCCAACGAGGACGTTGGGAACTAGAGAATGGGGACATTGAAAACTTAGTAGCTCCCATCGGGGACGATGGGAGCTAGATGGGAAAGGCTCTCGCTCCCCTCTCGTTCCCAACGTCCCCGTTGGGAATACCACTCGGGAATGCTCTACACCCCACTCACTCTCGTTCCCAACGTCCTCGTTGGGAATGCCACTCGGGAGTGCCTACACCCCACTCACTCTCGTTCCCAACGTCCTCGTTGGGAATGCCACTCGGGAGTGCCTACACCCTACTCTCCATACCTACTTACATCCAACTTCTTCACAAAGTAACTCTCATCACAAAACTCCAACATCGGAAAATCTCCCGATGAGTTTCCATAAGAGATAGTATGCCCTAGCTCTTCACCATTTAAAAACTCTAAGATACGTTTCGGTTTCTCTTTAAAGTTACAAACTTTTCCATCAAAATCCCCACAGAGATAGCGACCACTCTCAACAGTTTTTGTGGAGATGAAACCATCATAACCGAGATAATCACACACATACTTTACATATATATCAGGAGATGCTGTTACTATTATGACCTTATAACCCTCTTGGCGTTTAGCTTCAATGAGTTCTAAAACTTTACTATTCCATGGGATACTCTCAGCAAAACCATCTAAAGAACTCTCTCTATCATAGCCCTTAAAGAACATCTTAAAAGTATTCATCTTCACATCATCATCATTATAGATTTTAAGTTGATGTTTCACTACCATACTACTTAAATTCAAGAGGTTTTTAACTACCACCCCTACTCTTAAGTTTTGAAGTACAAATTTTGTATAAGTATCTTTCAGTGTAAGTGTTCCATCTAAATCGGTAAATATTATTTTTTGCATCTGTAATTATAGCTTAGTATTTCTATGTTTATCAAGCTTCTTGATTCTAATTGCTTTGTTTGGAGTGTAGAATTCCCAACGGGGAGAGTATATAGTTCCCAACGGGGACGTTGGGTGTAATTCCCTCTCTCCCTCTCTCCCTCGCTCCCAACGTCCCCGTTGGGAGCATATAGACAAGAGCGTTAGATGTTCCCTCGCTCCCAACGTCCCCGTTGGGAGCATATAGACAAGAGCGTTAGATGTTTCTCCATACTTTCTCCATACTTTTAACATATTATTACAATAACTTTAATCTTAATGAGGATTTATAATGAACCCAAAATTAAAATCTGAAGTGCAATTTTTGAGAAATAAAAAAATAAAAATTGTAAATTTAGATTTGAAGAGGTTAAATGTTAAAATCTCACTTCAAAT
>Ga0256837_1002371_pt1 | contig 11736 bp, 8 predicted proteins | sample 4562384metaG_FD_185976 | JGI IMG/M metagenome (GOLD analysis project Ga0256837, IMG submission 185976) | Hydrothermal vent microbial communities from Guaymas Basin, Mexico - 4561-384 | ecosystem: Environmental > Aquatic > Marine > Hydrothermal vents | place: Mexico: Guaymas Basin | collected... | reverse complement strand
TAAACAAAAAAAAGCTAAAAAAATATTGACTTCTAGTTTTTAAGCTAAAAACTCTATACTTTTAAAAACAAAAAGGCTTTTATTTAAATGAAAATCATATTAATATTTTTGTTAGCAGTTTATTTAAATGCAACACAACTTAATGATTATATAAATACAAAACAATGTGATCAAGTGATTGATAAGCAGTTGTATAAAATATGCTATAGCTATAAATACAAAGGAGCTTTATCTGGTTGGGTAACGCTACATGGAAATAAAGTAAACTCTGTTAATATTAAAAAGAGACCTCGATTCTATAATGAAAAAACTATACCAATGAAGTATCGTACAAAATATAAAGACTATACTAGATATGGTAAAAAATGGAATAGAGGACATTTTATTGTAGCTGACGCTGATTTTGATTATTCTCAAAAAGCTTTAAATAAAGCCTATACAATGGCTAATATACAACCACAAGCGGCTAAAGTAAATCAAAAAACTTGGATAAAAGTGGAAAAATATGGAAGGCTTTTAGCTAGAAAGCTTGGTTATATTAATTCTATTAGTATTGCTGACTATAGAGGTGCTAATAAAAAAATAGGAAATGGTATTGTGATACCAACTGGATTTTGGCGAATTTATTATAATAATGAGGCTAACTTTGAGAAGTGTTTTTATTACAAGAATGATTTAAATATTGATTATAAAAAGGATAAACTAAAGAATCATGTAGTTAATTGTGATTCAATCAAATTGAAAAATTAGTGAATTTTTATTTATATTTGTACCTAAAAAAAGATATAATAAGCACAATTATTAAAAAGGTTGTGTATGTCAAAAAAATTAGATTTAGAAACTTTAGAGTCTTGGTTATGGGATTCTGCAAATATTATGAGAGGGCATATTGACAGCTCTGATTTTAAGAATTATATTTTTGGACTATTATTTTTAAAGCGTGCAAGCGATCAGTTTTTTGAGGAAGCTCAAATAGCAGCAGACGAAGAAGGTATCTCTTTAGAAGAAGCTATTGAAGACGAAGATTTTCATAGATTTTATATACCTGAATCTGCTTGGTGGGGTAATATCACTAAAAGAACTGAAAATATTGGTCAAGCTATTGATCAAGCTTTTAATGCTATTGAAGAACACAATCCTGCATTAGAAGGTGTAATGACAACAGTTCACTTTGGAGATAGTGAAAAACTACCTGATACTTTACTTGCACGATTACTCAACCACTTCAACAAACACTCACTTGCAAATGCTGACCTAGAAAACCCTGACATACTTGGTAATGCTTATGAATATCTTATTCGTGAGTTTGCTGACGCAGGTGGAAAAAAAGGTGGAGAGTTTTATACTCCTAAAGAAGTTGTTCAACTTTTAGTGCAACTCATAAAACCTGAAGCAGGTAATAGCATTTATGATCCAACTTGTGGATCTGGTGGTATGTTAATAGAATCTGCTAAATACATTGCTTCTAAAGGTGGAATGATTGGTGAATTTGTGGATTGTATCTTAAAAGGTCAAGAGAAAAATCTTGGAACTTGGGCGATCTGTAAAATAAATATGATTGTTCACAATTTTAAAGATAGTGATATTCGCAAAGGTGATACTCTTGGAAGTCCTAAGCATATCATTAATGGAGAGTTAGAAACATTTGATAGAGTTATAGCTAATCCGCCTTTTAGTTTAAAAGAGTGGTGGGAAGCTGCTGAGAGTGATTTAAAAACAGACGCTAAAGGTAAACCTATTGCTCCAAAATACAATCAAGTGGTATCTGACGAGTATGGTCGTTTTAAGTATGGAATACCACCACGAGGTTATGGAGATTTTGCATTTTTGCAGCATATGGTAAGTGTACTTAAAAATGACGGAAGAATGGGAATAGTTTTACCTCATGGGGTTCTTTTTCGTGGAGGTACTGAAGGTAAAATTCGTGAAGGTCTTTTAAAAGACGATTTGATTGAAGGTATTATCGGGCTTCCAGAAAAACTCTTTTACAATACTGGCATACCTGCAAGCATTATCATTATAAATAAGTCAAAACCTGAGCATTTAAAAAACAAGGTAATCTTCATTGACGCTTCAAATGAGTACAAAGAGGGCAAAAATCAAAACGCTTTGACTCCTGAAAATATTGAAAAAGTTGTAAGTTCTTATGAGACTTTAGAGGAAGTTGATAAGTATATGAGAATTGTAGATATGGCGGAGATAGAGGAGAATGAATATAACTTGAATATTGCTCGTTATATAGACACAAGTGAACCTGAAGAGATTGTCGATATAAAAGAGGTATTGGGTAAAATTAATGATATTGAAGCTAGAGAGAAAGAGGTAGATAATAAGCTACATGGATTTTTACGTGAGTTGGGGTTTGTATCGTGAGTAGATTGCCGGAGGGGTGGAAAATAGAAACTATCGGAGAATTTTGTGATATTTTAGATAATTTAAGAATTCCAATAAGTTCTGCAAAAAGAAAAGAAATAGAAGGAGATATTCCTTATTATGGTGCAAATGGTATTCAAGGATATGTTAATGATTTTATTTTTAATGAAACATTAGTTTTGTTAGCAGAGGACGGAGGACATTTTAATGAATATCAATCTCGTCCAATAGCATATATGGTTCATGGAAAATCTTGGATTAATAACCATACACATGTTCTTAGAGCAAAAAATGGTGAAAATTATTTTTTATTTTACTCATTGGTTCATAAAGATATTACTTCTTATATTAATGGTGGAACCAGAGCAAAATTAAATAGAGGTGAACTTGTTAAAATACCTCTTATTCTTCCACCTTTAGAAGAACAAAAGAAAATAGCAGAAATTTTAAGTACAGTTGACGAAAAAATCGCTTTTGTTGATAAGTCAATAGAAGAGACGCAAACGCTCAAAAAAGGTTTAATGCAAAAGCTTTTAACTGAGGGAATTGGTCATACTGAGTTCAAAGAGAGTGAACTTGGTAGGATTCCTAAAAGTTGGGAAATAAAATTAATGAAAAATGTTGTAGATATAAACCCTGATTCATTAACAAACTCAACAAATCCTGATTTTCAACTTGAATATATTGATATCGCTTCAATAGAACAAACAGGGGTGGTTTCAGTTACAAATATGTTCAAATTTTCTAATTCTCCAAGTAGAGCAAGAAGAATTGTAAAAAAATATGACGTATTATTATCAACTGTACGTCCATATTTAAAATCTTTTGCAATTATAAAAGAAGATAAAAATAACTTAATTTGTTCAACAGGTTATGCAGTTTTAAGAGCTAAAATAGATACATATTATGAGTTTATTTATCAATTTATTTTAACTGATAATTTTATGAATCAAGTTGAGAAAATGTTAGTTGGGTCTAATTATCCTGCAATTAATAGTAATGACGTTAAAAATATTAAAATTCCTATTCCACCACTTGAAGAACAAAAACAAATAGCAGAGATTCTCTCAACAACAGACGAAAAACTTGAAAATCTAAAAGCTAAAAAAGAAGCTTTTGAAGAGTTGAAAAAAGGGTTAATGCAAAAGTTGTTGACTGGCGAAACAAGGGTTTAATATGAAGTGTAGAAGTCAAATTTTATATATAATTGGTAATGGGTTTGACTTACACCATAATATAAAGTCCTCTTATTGTAATTTTAAAAAATATATAGAAAGAGTAGATAATCAATTATTTGAATTAATTGACGAATATTTACAAATTGAAGATAATTGGTCAGACTTTGAAGAAGCTTTATCGTCAGTTGATATAGATACACTTACTCAGCGTGCAGGTGATTTCTTAGTTTCATATTCAGCAGAAGATTGGAGTGACGCTTATCACCATGATTATCAATATGAGATAGAAGAAGTAACTCGAAAATTATCTTTTAAATTAAAACAATATTTTGAAGAATGGCTTACCCTCTTAAAAATTCCTAAAAAGAAAGATATTGAAAAAAAACTATTACAACTTGATAAATCAGCTAAATATTTAACTTTTAATTACACATATACTCTTCAAAAAACATATAAAATTAAAAAATCAAATGTATTACACATACATGGTGCATTGGGCAAGTCTAAAAAAATAATTCTTGGGCATAATTGGAATCCTGCTAATAAGACTTATTTGCATGATCAACGAGATCCAGAAGATTTGGATCCAAGAGTTTCAGAAGGAAACGAAATTATTGAAAGCTATTTCCGTACAACATTTAAACCTACAAAGGAAATTATTAAAAATAATAAAAGTTTTTTTTCAAAGCTTAATAAAGTAAGAAAAATTATTATTATAGGTCACTCAATATCACAAGTAGATATTTTATATTTCAAAAAAATAAGTAAAAACATTAAGAAAAGTAAAGTAGCATGGATTGTAACTTATCATACTAAAAATGATAAAGTAAATCATGCAAAACAACTAAAAAGTCTTGGAATCTCAAAAAAAGTAATTAAGTTTGTTAAGTTAAATGATCTATTAAAAATAAGAAGAGGTTGATATATGTATTTAGAAAGGTTAAATATTCAGAATTTTAGAGGTATTAAAGAAGCTTCTTTATCATTTAATAAAAATATAAATATTTTAATTGGATCAAACAATGTAGGGAAATCTGCTATTATTGACACTCTGAGGCTTGTATTTAGTTATGGATCTACTCAAAAAAGAGATATATATATTAATGAATCTGATTTTCATATATCAACTACTGAACTTAATAATATAATAGAATTTCATTTAAAGTTTAAAATAGAGAATTCTATAGAAGCTGGTATGTTTTATGATCTTCTATCTGTTGATTCAACAACTAAAGAACAATCATTGGAATTACATTTCAGATATACATTAGACATTACTGCAAATAAAATCAAGTTATCTGTATGGGGTGGTGAGAATGAAGGTCATTCTGTCTCTTCAGAAATATTTGATAATATTTATTTTGTTTATCTAGGAGCTTTACGAGACGTAGAAAAGCATATGAAACCTATTCGTGGAAATAAGCTAGGAGGTTTATATAAGCAATTAGTAACTTCTGGTGAGGACGAAAAATTAGTAGAAGAATTAAGGAAAGCTATCGAAACACCTGAATGGAAAGCTTTTATAGGAAAAGGTGAAGATAAAATAAATGAGCATTTGAAAAATACTACATTTCTCAATGATCCTAAGCAAGAGGTGAACATTGCACCTATACCTTTTGAATTTGATAGAATAGCTGATTCTATGACAGCTAGAATCCCTTTCGGAACAGAAATGCTTGAGTTATATCAAAATGGTTTGGGTTATAATAATTTAATATATACAGCGACTATTTTAGGAGATCTTGATTCAAGAAGTGAACATTATAAGTCTCTATTAATAGAAGAACCTGAGGCTCACTTACACCCACAACTTCAAAATGTATTATTTAGCTATCTTAAGAGTTATTCGTCAGATTTTCAAACATTTATTACTTCTCATTCCCCTACAATTACAGCAAAAACAGATTTAGATTCATTATTAGTCGTTCATAAAAATGAGGATAGTATTATTAAGTCATTAGCTTTAATTAATTCTGGTTTAGATCCTAAGCAAAAGAAATACTTATCAAAATTTTTAGACGTTACAAAATCTCAACTCTTTTTTGCGAAAGGAGTAATATTTGTTGAAGGTATATCGGAAGCTCTTTTATTACCTATATTTGCAAAAATCATGGGTGACGAATATGATTTAGAAAGAAATGGGATTGAAGTTGTCAATATCAATGGTGTCGCATTTAGTTCATTTGCTCATTTATATAATAATCCTGATCCATTAAAAAATGTAGGAGTGAGAGCTTCAATATTAACAGATAGTGATAGTGATAAAAAAGGTGGTGATACCTCAAGGGCTGATAGTGTTAAAGCAATGGAAGCAGCAGATTTAAAAGTAAAAATTTCTGATATAACTTTTGAGAATGAACTTTATAAGCCAAGTGTAAATCATGAAGTTTTACAAGAAGTAGCTAAGGAACTTCACCCAATAAGTTATAAAAGAGATTATGAAACTCCAACAAAAACATTTGCAAACTCTGTAGAATTTAAAGATTTTGTATCTGACGGAAAATCTGAATTTGCACATATATTAGCTATTAATTTGAGTGAAAAACTTGACAGAGGAACCTGTATTTTTGAAGTGCCTGACTATATACAAGAAGCTATAAAATGGGTATTGGATAAATAATATGAGTCTTGTAGAATCTTTATCTGAAGAACAAAGAGAAGTTTTAAATGCTAATGGAAAATTTGTTTTAAGAGCTTGCCCTGGTAGTGGAAAGACATTTACAGTAACTGCAAAGTTAGAAGATTTATTGAGTAACTGGGATTCTAACTACCAAGGTATAGCTGCTTTATCTTTTACTAATGTTGCATGGAAAGAAATTCAAAAAAACTTAATAGATAATGATATTAGTTTTAGATTTCCTCATTTTATTGGAACTTTAGATAGTTTTATAAATAAGCATATTTTTTTGCCTTTTGGTCATTTGGTTATTGGGTGTGATAATCGTCCTGAATTAGTTGGTGAGCCTTATGGTACATGGTCGTATATAAGGGGTAGAGGGGCTAGAGCATATTATCAATATTTTGATATTTTTAGTTTTGATATTAATGGCAATATAATACAGGTTACTGATACTAGGGATTGTTGTTTTGGAGCTAAATGGCAAGGAACAAAGCATGAAACTCATATATTAAATGCTAAAAATGAATTAAATAAACAAGGTTATGCTAATCAATCAGACGCTAATTTTTTTGCTTTAAAAGTTTTAGAAACTTTTCCTGAAATAGGAAAGTCATTAATTAAGAGATTCCCTTACTTTATAATAGACGAAGCTCAAGATACTACTGAAATACAAATGGCTATCATTGATAAGCTTGTTGAACAGGGACTTGAAAAAATTATTTTAATTGGTGATCCTGATCAATCAATTTATGAATGGAATTTTGCACGACCTGAGTTGTTTATAGAAAAATATGAAAAATGGAATAATACTATACTAAATTCTAATAGACGTAGTTCACAAATTATCTGTAATCATACATATTATCTTTCTTCTCTTGCTTCATGTTCTACTTCAGTAGCTGGTCAACCAGAAATAAATCCTGAAATAATTATTTTTGATAAAAGTACTATTAATGAAACAATTGACTATTTTACAAAAGCTTGTTCGGATAATAGTATTATAGTTAATGAAGAAAATGTAGCAGTTGTTTTTAGAAGTAAGACTTTTATTGATTTATTTAAAGGTACTTCCTCAGCTGCTTATGGAGTTAATACAAATATTTGGGCTATTGGGGACTATTGGACTAAAGATATTGTAAAAGGAAAGTATCTTTATGATAATGGAGATTATAGAGCTGGGTTTAAAGCTGTAAAACATGGAATAATTAAATTTTTAACTAAGAATAAAAGTGTTACGAAAGAGATCTTTGAAAAGTTTTTAGAAGACAATGAAAAGGATTTATTAACATTTAGAAGTGAGGTATATGAATTTATTATTTCATTACCAGATACTAAAAATATCACTATTAAAGATTTTATAAAAGTAATTAATGAAAATTATGAAGGTTTTGATTTAAAGTTAAAAGAAGATTCTTCTCTTCTTATAAGTGAATTATTTACGGGGACTGGAATACAAGAGCATAAGAACTGTAGAATCGGAACAATACATTCTGTAAAAGGTGAAACTTTTGAAGCAATATTACTCTTCCTTAATACTAGAGTATCTAAAAATTATACAACATTAATAAAAGCAGGTAATTATCATTTAGAAGAAGAAATGAGAAATGTCTATGTTGCAATAACTAGACCTAGAAAATTATTAATGATAGCTGTTCCAAACGAGAAAAATAAAGAAGCTTGGGAACAAGTTTTAAATTTATAATAAAGGTAACACATGAGCCAAAACACACCAGAATATTTACAGAGTGAACTTCCAGCGATAGAACTATTTGAAAAACTAGGTTATGACTATTTTGACGGAGCAGTAGAAGATCCTCGTAATTCAATTAATGAAGTCATATTAGAAGATAGATTAAGAAGTTCACTCACGAAAATAAACCCATGGCTCAAAGGGAATACTTTAGAAAAAGTGATTCGTAATATTACAAATATTCAAGCTACAACACTCATGGAAGCAAACCAGTCTGTTCATGAACTCATAACAAAAAAAGATTCTATTGCTGAGAAACCTACACCTGACGCTCACCCTGAACCAGTTTTTATTATAGACTATGAGAATATAGACAATAATGACTTTTTGATAGTTAATCAAATGAAGTATAAAGGTATTGGAAATAATTCAATTCCTGATATTGTAGTTTATATTAATGGTCTCCCTTTAGCAGTTATTGAAGCAAAGTCTCCAAAAGTTCCTATTACTGACGCTATAAGTGATTTACAGTATTATCAAGAAAATTCTCCAAAATTATTTTATTATAATCAGATATGTGTAGGAATCAATAAAGGTAAAGCACTTTATGGAAGTGTAGGAGCAGCATTTCCTCATTATTCAAAATTTAAAACAGATTCAGTAGAAGAGGTGAGTAAATTAGTTGACAGAGTTCCGACTGATCAAGATATTCTAATATATTCATTTTTTCAAAAAAGTGTATTACTTGACATTATTAGAAACTTTACCATTTTTGAAGTAAATCAAGGTAAAACTATTAAAAAACTCCCTCGTTATCAACAACTAAGAGCTGTAAATAAAATTATTAATAAACTAAAAACAGAAAATAAAGGTGGGGTTGTTTGGCATACTACAGGAAGTGGAAAATCAATCTCTATGGTTTATCTTGCTATTAAGTTACGTCGTGAAGACGCAGGATTTGATAATCCTATTATTTTAGTTGTAACAGATAGAATAGATTTAGATAATCAAATAAGTTCAACTTTTAGAAGGGCAGGGTTTGCAAATACAAGACAAGCTTCAAGTATCTCTCATTTAAAAGAAGAATTAAAAGATAGCTATGGAAAAACACTTATGACTACAATTCATAAGTTTCAAGAACGAGCTGAAGAAAAAATAGATCCAAAAGATATAGAGATATTAAGTGATAAAGAAAATATCTTTATACTTGTTGACGAAGCTCATAGAACTCAAGGAGGTATGACCGCAGCATATATGCGAGCCAGTCTTCCTAATGCAAAATTCATAGCCTTTACAGGTACTCCAATAGATAAAGAATCTAAATCGACACTAAAAGAATTTTATGGTGGTGATTATATAGATAAATATACTATAAAACAATCTGTTGAGGACGGAAATACACTTGCTATTCGTTATCAAACAGGTATGCCAGAATTTTTTATAGAAAAAGATTTAATGAATGAAGTGTTTAAAGCTTCATTTGGTCATGAAAATGAAGAAAAACAAGTAAAATTAAAAAGTAAAGCAGCTTCATTAGATACTTTTTTAATGGCTAGAAGAAGAGTTGAAGAGATAGCTAAAAATATTATCAAACATTACAGGGAAAAAATCTATCAAGGTAATCAATTTAAAGCAATGCTTGTTTGTCATAACCGTGCTCAAGCTATTGCCTATCAAAAAGCTTTTTTAAGATTAAAAGATCAAGGTCTTAATACATTTGAAACTAAAGTTATTATGAGTTTTGATACCAAAAAAGATCCTGCTGAATATAGAGAATTGGCTGTACCACAAGAGAAAATCAAAGAAACAATTGAAAACTTCAAACTTCCATTTGGAGACGAGTCTGATAAATCTTTAGGTGGTAAAAAGCAGTATGATAATACAGCTATTTTAATTGTAAGTGATATGCTGCTAACAGGATATGACGCACCTATTGTTCAATGTATGTATATTGACAAACTTTTAAAAGAACATAATCTATTGCAAGCTATTTCACGAGTAAATAGAACACACAAAGGTAAAGAATATGGTCTTATTGTTGATTATGCAGGAATTACTGAACATTTAGCTGAAGCTATTAAAATTTTTAGTGGTGATTTAGAACCTCAAGACGTTATGACAAACATTGAACAAGAAAAGACTATTTTAGAAAATAGACATTCTAAAATGGTGGCTTTCTTTAGAGATATTAAAATAGATAGAGTGAAAAACAGAGATAAATTTGTTGACGCTTGTGTACTCTTCTTAGAACCAGAAGATTTAAGAGATAAATTTATTGATCTTGTAAAACTTTTTAATAAATCAATGGATATTATTTTACCAGATTCATTCGCTTTGGCTTATGAATATGATTTAAAACTCTTTAATGATATTAAGCTTGAAGCTGTAAATACTCATACACCTGATAAGCTCTATATAACGAAAGAAGAGAGCAAGAAGATACAAATGATTATAGACGAGCATTTAAGAGCTACAGGCGTTAATTATTTGCTTTCTGAAGCTATTGATATTACTGATAGTAAAAGATTTGAAGAAGAGCTTGCACGTAAGGGTGGTAAAACTAAAGAACTTACTATTGCTAACCGTATAAAACATACAATTCAAGCAAATAAAAAAGAGAACCCTGAATTTTATGAAGAGATTTCAAAAAGACTTGAGAAACTAATAAAAGAGAGAGAAGAAGATCGTATTGATCAAGTTCAATTACTTTTAGAATTTGATAAAATTAGAGAGGATATAGCGAACTCTAAAGAAGAGTGGAAAAGACTTGGCTTGTCTTCTCCTGAGCAATTTCCTGTATATAAAAGTTTGGAAAAAATTGTTCAAGATCCTAAAGATTATACTTTAGCAATATTTGATAAAATAGGTATGTATCTCAAAAAAGAAGATTGGAAAAATCATGACGATATAAAAAAAGAGATTCGTAAAAATATTAAGTCATTATTGAGAACTTCAGAAGTTGATAAAGATACTTTAAAAACTTTACCTATTACGATTTTGGATATTTTAGAGAATCAATGAAAATAAAATATGGAACACAAACAATAGAATATACAATACAAAGAAGTGATAAGGTAAAAAACACATATATAACAGTTGATAGAGATAATGGTGTACTTGTCAAAGCTCCTGAAAATATTACTGAAGAGGACATAGCTTCATTAGTTAGTGCAAAAGCAAAATGGATAGTAGAAAAGCTTACGGAAGTTGGTTGTGAGATTGAATATGGTGAAATTGTAACTGGTTCACGATTATTTTATCTTGGAAAGAGTTATTATGTAGAGTTAATCAAACATAATTCTAAAGATATAAAAGTTAATTTCATTCATTCAAAATTTAAAATATATGTTCCAGATCATGTTAATCAAATTGAAATAAAAGAATCAGTAGATAAGTTTTATAAACAAAAAGCTGAAGAAAAAATCACTAAACTTGTAAAAAAATTTAGTGATATAATGAAGTTATATCCTGAATATGTAGGTTTTAGAAAATCTAAAAATAGGTGGGGTAGTTGTTCTGAGAGAAATAGATTAACTTTTAATCCTGAAATTATGAAGTTATCGTCTTCTTTAATAGAATATGCTGTAATACATGAACTGGCTCACATTGCTCATAAAAATCATTCTAAAGAGTTTTGGAAGTTAGTAAAAAAATATATGAGTGATTACTCTATTAAAGAAACAGCTTTAAGAGAATTTGAGAAAAAGCTTTAATAAAATTTTGCAAACAGAATTAACTGCTTGCAAATAAAATCATTCTGGCTGAACTAATATATTAAAAAGAGCTTCTTGTTTTTCAGCTTGTTTTTTTCTATCTTCAAGAGTTAATATATCTTCTGAAATATAATGTTTTTCAGTAACTTCAGAGCCTTCTGA
>Ga0256837_1002370_pt1 | contig 11737 bp, 13 predicted proteins | sample 4562384metaG_FD_185976 | JGI IMG/M metagenome (GOLD analysis project Ga0256837, IMG submission 185976) | Hydrothermal vent microbial communities from Guaymas Basin, Mexico - 4561-384 | ecosystem: Environmental > Aquatic > Marine > Hydrothermal vents | place: Mexico: Guaymas Basin | collected... | reverse complement strand
TATGTTTGGTTTGTTGTATAGTTCATATATAAAATCGGTATGTTTTATAACCATCATCCAGTTTGCTTTACAATCATCTACAAGATAAGAAGCTAGTCTTGCTTGATCATCTCTTGTAAATTCATTTTGGGCATAGGTACTAAACTCACTATCATAAGGTGGGTCTAAAAATATAAAATCATCTTTTTTTGGTTTAGTTTTTTTGAAGAAATCTTCAAAATCTAAATTTTCAATAGTTGTTTTTGCTAAATGTTTCACTAGCTCATCAGATTTTAAATAGTCAACTTTTTTCGATAGATTTTTTCTGTTGTAGCCGATTCCACCATAGGGAACATTAAACCCACCACTTTTGTTATAACGAAACATCCCACTATAAGCATAGTTTCTTATAAAAAAGAATATAGCTGTAGAGAAACTATGACTTATCTCATACTTCTCTATGTTGTTGTAAAGGTGTCTAAAGTGCATATAAAAAGCAGATTTTAAAGCAGATTCCATATTGTCTATAATGTCATCTTCTGGGAGTGTTCCCCTCTCTAACTCTATCTTTTTCATCCTCTTCATTTTGTTGACAATATTTTTTTTAATCTCTTTTAAAAAGTTTTCTATGTTAATATTGAATGATGTTGAAAACATAGATTCAAACTCTTTTGAGTGGTTTAAAATAAACTCATATATCCAATCTTGTAACTTCGCTTCATCTAGTTTATTTTTAGAGTAATCTATGTAGTTTGATATAAATATAGTTCTGTTATTCTCTATTATCTTTTCTAAAACAGCCCAGTTAGCTATCATCTCATCTATCACATCAAAAAAACTTTTATCCTCTTTTGCAATAGCTCTATATAGGTTTATAAGCTCGTGAGATTTATCATTGATAAACATCTTCTTAGAATCCATAGAGAAATAAACTGCTCCACCACCTATAAATGGTTCATAAAAGTTGTTGATTTTTTTAGGCATAGCTGGATGGATATGTTTTAACTCTTGCTCTTTCCCACCTGCCCATTTTAGTATAGGAGTTAATCTGTCTGTTTTGATATTATGGTTTAATGCTATAGACATAGTTTTCCTTTTTATAGTTTCGTATTTTAAACTAAATAAACATTAAACAAAGAAAATATTGCAAAATGTCACACAATTTTAAAACTATCTTTTACAAATAGTTTTATATTCACAAAAAAGGCAATTTTTAGCATCTTCACACTTTTGAAAATTAACCTCTTCTATATTTAGCAAATCTTTAATATTTGATTCTAGAATTGCTAATTTCTCTTTTAAAAAAACCTCATTAACTATTTGAGATTCTTTTAAATCATAGTAACCACAACCCTCAACATTACCTAAACCACCTGCTAAAAGGTAGTAAAACTCTAGCTGAAAATCAGTTGCATCATGTACACTATTTTTAGTGTAAAGTGGGTATGAGCCTGTTTTATAGTCTAGTACCTCTATCTCATTTAGCTTTTTATCTACTCTATCTATTTGACCTATTATAGTTATACCAGCAAAATTAGTTTCAAAATTTTGCTCACAACTATGAACAACCCAACCATTTTTAAATCGTTGAATCTCATTTTCACAAAACTTACCCATTCTTCTTTTTTGAATCTCTATGAGATATTTTTCAAGTTCACTTTTACCACAAGCTAAATCTAGTTCTCTATCTAAATCTCTTTTTAGCTCATCTACATCGCTGTAACTATTTTTTTTAGTATAAAGCTCTTTTAATGCTAAGTGAATATCTATACCTATCTCAAACTCTTGTGGCATATCTTTTGGAATCTCATGTGAAGTTAGTTTTTGAATATACTTATGATAATATTTTCTTTTACAAGTTAAAAAAGTTTTTAATCTTGTAGCAGATAGTTTTATATCTTTAAAACTATACTCTAAAATAATCTCATCTTCCGTAAATACATTTGGAATTACTCTGTCAAAAATTATGTTAGCATAATCAGATTCACAGTAGATATTTTTCTCTTTTATATTTAAATATTTTAAAAAACGAGATGGTGAACTTTCACTAGATTTCACATAACAAAGGGCTACCTCTTTAGTTCGTTTTAGTAACATATCGTAGTAATGTTTTTGAAGGTTCTCTCTATCTGTCATTGTTGGTAAATTTGCTATCTCTCTAATTTTTGTATTTAGAAACATATCTTTATCACTTTTTTTAGGAACATTAGAATCGTTAAAATCTACGATGATAACACCATCAAACTCGACATTTCTAGTTTCTAGTACACCCATAACAGTTATTTTACCACCACGAACATCATCTATAGTTCTTTGAGCCAATCTTTGTAAAAAAACTTTTAGTAAAGATTTTAGATTCATCTCTTTCATAAAATCTAAAATATATCTAAAACGGTAAATCTCTTCCTCAAAAAATTTCAGCTCATTTTTGTTAACTGATTGTTTTTTATAATCTAAAACATAATCTTGTAAAAACTCTATAAAATCAACTTCAGATGAATCTTTATAGTAGATTTTAGATAGCTTTTCATAACAATCATCACCAACTCTTTGTAATCTTTGGTAATTCTCTTTAGAATCTTGATCTAACTCTTTACAAGTTGCATTTAGTTTTTCATAAATTCTTGATTTTATAAAAGATTCACCCATAGCAAAGTTGAAGTTAGATTTATCATCAAAACTTTTTAATGTTTGTGCCATCTTTTCATCTGGTAAAATAACAGCTATATTTTCAGGTTTTAAACCTTTGCTGATAAACTGATAAAGTTTTTGTTGTATAAAAGCTACTTGAAGTAAAGATTCACTAAACGATTCACAACTTATATTTTTATTTTTAGGAATCTTTGTTTTTTTTATTATTTTTTTATTATTTAATAAGATTCTATATTCATAATCTATCTCAAGTTTTTCATCTAAATCATCAAACTTAGTTTGCATCTTTGTATTAAAACTAGAGGTATTAAAAATTATAGTTACATCACTAAAATCACAACATTTATGAAGTAACTCTAACTCAAAATTTGTTAAATGACCATCAACATATATCTCTATATTTTTATGTAATGAAGCATACTTATCATTAAATTTATAAAGCTTTGGTAAAAATATTTTATCTAGAATCTTTTTATCTTCACATATAGCTTCATACCGTTTATAAAGTTCTTGAAGAATAACTATATGCTCTTCATATTCAGCATAAATATCAGAAGTATCTAAATTCTTTATATCATAAAGTTCAGCACTCAGCTCCTCAAAAAATTTGAAAATATATGATGAATTTTTAGTAAATGTAAAAAAGTTTCTCTCAATCTGAAGATTTTTAAAATTTTTAAAATTTGAAGCTTCAAGTAGAAGTAAAACTCTTGTATCTGAATCAACTATTTTAAAATTATCTACTATAGATAGTTTTGAGATAAAATCTGACATAGTTATAAAAGATGGTAGAAAAAGTGTGTGATTTTGGATATTTAGTTGCTCGTGACGAATCGCACGAGCAGAGGGTAGAACGACTATAGTGTTATCCACTATTAATACTCAGTTACTTTTTTATCTCTTGTATCAACTTTTACATTATGGAATCTTTGTAGATCATCTACATTTATTTTTGCCATAATATTCCAACGACCCTCTTTAGGAAGTTTTATAGATGAAAATGTATAAACTCCATCATCAACAGTTGGTTTAACAACCTCTTGATCAAAATCACGAGTATTTGGTCTAGTGATAACTAAAACCAATTTAGCATTATCTACAGGATTAGAATCTAAATCTGTAACTTTATATTTAATAGTTGAATCATTAACTGAAAATTTATCTTGAATATATTCAACTTTATATTTTTTATCAAATGCAATTCTTGCTTTTATCAATTCATTTGCACTTGCATCTGCTTGATGATAACCCATCATATAAGTATCACTTTTTTCTACTGGTAATTTACTTGCTATAACTATAGTAAGAATACTTCCACAAAAAACTAATGCTATTGAAATACCGATGGCATAAGGCCAAATTTTTCCATTACTTTTTTTCAAATTCTTTCCTTTTTAACAAAGTATTTTCTCTTTAGATACATTAAAAGAGAGAAGATGATAATACCATAGAATATTAACTTAACAACCAATATACTATTTTTATTTGCATTCCCAACACTATTATCAAGATGCACATTTTTACTCTCTGCAATTTGTTCAACAATATCTACATATCCATTAAACATTGAACCAGAGTATTTTCCTAAAAGTTCACCTTTCTTAGCTTTACCTGCTAAAAGGGGTAAGATTGTTCCACCACTATTTTGTGTCATCTCAACAAAATCATCCCAACTTCTAGCATAAAGCACAGCAACCATATAACCTTGAACTAAAGATGCAACAGGACTTAAAACCTGTTTTTTATTAAAATATTTATATAAAGAGGAATCATTTGCTAAAATATCCACTTTTGCATTCATCTCTGAAAATGTAAGTAAAATAGTTGGAGAATTAAACTCTTTTAATATCTCTTTTTCATATTCTACTATAGTCATATCATGAGGTAACTCTTTTAACATTAAAAGTCTTAATGAAATACCTGTTTTTTCATACAGCTCTTTACCTAATTTTTCAACTTCTATATTGAAACTAGGATTATGAATCACTTCATCTTTATATAAATATTCTGCGAATAATGTTGTTTGAAAAAAAATTGTGAGGATGAGGGCATAAAGCCCTCTATTAAAAAATTTCAATGAAATTTCCTAACCGATAAAAAGGTGATTTGGAGTAACTACGGCGTAAAGTGTGTAAGCGGCCATGATAACCATGCCCCATGCAATTATTTTATCCATTATTTATTCCTTTATTTTACATCAACTAAATGTTTAATGTTATCAACACTATTCATTTTAATTGAAGTTTCATCTTTTATATCATAATAGTTAGCAGCATTTGCTTGTTGCGAACTAAGTGCTCCAATAGTTAAACCTACTAGAATACTTAATAACAAAGCAGTTGCAATTAACATACCAGTCACACCACTAAGAGCAAAAACACTTCTATTTTCATTCATGTTAGTTCTCCTTATTTACTTAAGTCAGTGATATATGCACCAACTGCTTCTTTTTGTTTAGCATTAAGTCTATCAAATGCAGGCATTTTACCGATAGCACCTTTTTTACCATGATTAAGAACATTAGTAACAAGTTCTGGAGTAAATGAAGCTATATTTGGAGCAACATATTCCATACCTTTACCATCTGCACCATGACAAGAAGCACAAGTACCAGCAAATACATCTGCACCAGCACCAGTCATACCATTAGCAACATATTTAGCAACTGCATCAATCTCTGCATCAGTAATTGGTGCATAGTTGTTGTTAGCATTCATAAGACCATTACGATCTGGCATTGGTGATTCTGAACCCATGATATGATTGTTTGAACCATTAAGAATAACATCTTTAACAGTTATAGCTTCAACTCTTTGATTAAGATTTGCAGCTCTTCCCTCAATACCATCAGCACTAATACCATGACATACTTTACACTCAGCTAAAAACACAGATTCACCCATCTCTACAAGTCTATCACCAGTAATAGATGCATACTCTGCATTAAACTTTTCATTGTGTACAAGAACATCTTCATTGTACTCACCAATTTGTGAATATGCATTAACTGGATAACCAATTAACCAGTACCACATACCCCAAACCATTGTTAATATAAATGAGATAGCCCAACCCATAGGTAATGGATTGTTATACTCACCAATATTATCCCAAGAATGATCAACTAACTCACCAGTTGCCTTGTCTGTTTGCATTTGACGAACATATTTTATTACAACAAATACTGTAATTATTACAAGTACAACTGCAGCTGCAATAGTAAGTTTATTTACAATATCACCATTAAGACCACCCTCAGACATACCTACTGAAACATAAGTAAATCCAAGCATAGCTGCTGTAATTATAATTCCCCAAAGATAAAGCTTATTCATATATCTCTCCTATTTTCTCTTTGTACCATCAGGTACATTTTCATCTGATACAGATGCCACTGGAGTGTCATCTATATCATCATGTAGTGCCATATTGCTATACTGCTCATAGTCAACGCCATCAACATCTTTTCTATTTTTATATAAATGATATATATAAGAATAAAGTGCTATAACCATAAAAGTTACTAATCCGAAATAACCATAAGCTTGTAATTCTGCAATATCCACTATATTCCCCTACTATTTAAGACTATTCATATATGCAATAATTGCAACAATTTCAGGAATCTGACCTTTTGCTACTGCATCTTTAACATCTTGATCTTTCATATCTACTGCAATTAATTTTGCTTCTGCTAATGCTAAAGCATGAGCTTCTGCAGGAGTTTGACCCATTTTAACAATTTTAGTTGACCCATCTTTCATAGGAACTGGTTTGTTATATGGTACAGCAAAAAATTGAGATACTGTTAATTGTTCTGCAAATGCAGTTTCAATATCAGCATTGTTCGTAAACATCCAAGTATATGCTGGCATAATTGAACCAGGAACAACTGCAGATGGATTTTTCATATGATTTTCATGCCAGTCAGTCGTACGGTAATTACCTACACGATGTAAATCTGGACCAGTTCTTTTAGAACCCCATAAGAAAGGACGATCATAAGCATACTCACCACTTAAAGAGTAGTGACCATATCTATCTGTTTCAGATTTGAATGGACGGATAAGTTGTGAATGACAAGCATTACAACTATTTTTAATATAAACATTACGACCCGCTAACTCTAAAGTAGAGTAAGGAGTTGTACCGATTACAGGACGAGAAGCTTGTGCAAAGTTTGGAACTATTTCAACTAAACCAGCAAAAGCGATTGCTATAAATACACCTACCGCAAAAAAGAACGGATTTTTCTCTAACCAATGAAACATAATTATAATCCTTTTCTATTAAGCGCCCATAGGCGATGCGTTTTGAAGCTCAGACTCTTCTACTTTACGACCAGCAGTCATAGTTTTGTAGATGTTATAAGCAAACATTAAGAAACCAGTTAAGTATAATAACCCACCAACACCACGAATAGCATAATAAGGGTGAAGAACAGTAACTGTATCAATGAAAGAGTAAGCTAAGTTACCAAATTCATCGTGTGCTCTCCACATCATACCTTGAGTAATACCAGCGATCCACATTGAAGTGAAGTATAAAACAACACCTAAAGTTTGAATCCAAAATTGTGTAGCCATTAAAGATTTAGAATAAATCTCTCTTTTAAATACACGAGGAGCCATGTGGTAAAGTGCAGCCATAATCATGAACCCAACCCAACCAAGAACACCATCGTGAACATGACCAACAATCCAGTCAGTAAAGTGAGCAATAGCATTAACAGATTTAATTGCTTGAATAGGACCTTCTAATGTTGAGAACATATAGAATGTAGAACCAAGAACCATAAACTTAATTAATGGAGATGCTGCAACTTGTTGCCACTCACCTTTCATTGTTAAAAGCATATTAATCGCTGAACCCCATGAAGGAAGAATCAGAACTATTGAGAAAATTGAACCCATAGTTTGAACCCAGTCAGGAACAGTTGAGAATAATAAGTGGTGACCACCAGCCCATAAATATACAAACATTAATCCCCAGAAAGAAAGTAATGATAATTTATAAGAATAGATAGCTTGACCAGATTCCTTCGGTAAGAAATAATAGATCATAGCAACAATAGGAACTGTAAAACCAAATGCAACAGCATTGTGACCATACCACCATTGTACTAGTGCATCATTTGTACCAGCATACATAGAAACAGAGTGCCACCAGTTACCAAAACCAGATTCACCAATTCCATTTGTACCAAGAATTGTAGGGATTTCCATATTGTTAAATAAGTAAAGCATAGCTATACCTAAGAATGTAGCAATATAGTACCAAACAGAGATATAAAGTGATTTCTCACGACGAATTCCGATTAAACCGAAAATACTTACACCCCAAAGTACCCATACAATAACGATAGCGATATCAATTGGCCACTCAAATTCTGCATACTCTTTAGATGTAGTAACACCTGCAAGTAATGAGAAGATAACAGCTGCAACACCGATAACATAAAGTGTAAAATGAACATAACCAATTGTCATTAAAAACTTAGATTCTGCCATCGATACTTTAAGTACACGCTGACCAACATAATACCAAGTAGCAAAAACACCACTTAAAGTAAACCCAAAAATAACTGCATCTGTATGCAGTGGACGAAGACGACTAAAGTTAGTATATTCAGCTAACCCTTGACCTAGGGCAGTATTCAACCCTGGAAAAGCAAGCTCAAATGCTAAGATTACACCGACGAGCATACCAACAATACCTGTAGCGATAGTAGTTAGCATGAACAACTTTGCAATCGTATAGTCGTACTCTAATGGACGATTCTCCATATATAGCCTCCTTAAGATTCAAAGCAATTATGTATAATTAATTTAAGATAAATTTATTACACTAATTAACATCGGAATAGTATCAGTTAATATGTTTAAATATTCTTAATTTTGGTGTAAGTGAAGTAATTTATTATCTTTTTGTTTACTTTAAATGATATAGTGGTTTATATCTAAATTTTGTAGTCTAAGAGGTGGTTATAACTGTGATTTTATATAAGATAAAACTATACAAAAGTATAGTTTTATCTTTTAATTAATGAAAGAAATTCGTTGAAAATATATCTACTCTCTTTTGGTCCTGGTGATGATTCAGGATGATGTTGAACAGAAAAAATAGGTGAATCATTATAATTTAAACCCTCAATAGTATTGTCAAAAAGATTAGTATGAGTAACTTCTGCAATCTCTACTATGTTATCAGGTACATTATAATTATGATTTTGTGCAGTAATCTCAACTAAACCAGTTTTTACATTTTTAACTGGATGATTTCCACCATGATGCCCAAATTTTAGTTTATAAGTATCATACCCGTGAGAGATAGATAAAAGTTGATGACCTAAACAGATTCCAAACATTGGAATTTTAGCACTAATTAATTTTTTAATTTGTTCTTGCTCTTTTTTAAGTACAAGTGGATCACCTGGTCCATTTGATAAAAATACACCATCAATATCTTTATTATTATATTTTTCTATCAAATCGTCAGCTTTGAAATTATTAGGGATAACTTCAACACCTATACCAGCACTTACAATCTCATTTAAAATATTTCTTTTAACACCAAAATCTATAACAGCTATAGTTGCTTCTGCTTTTGGAGCATCTTCATACTTAAACTCAGTTTGTGAGTATGTTGATGATGTATGAGTATAAGCCTCTTTTGTACTTACCTCTTCGATGTAATTTACATCTTCAATTCTAGGTGAACTCTCAAGTATTTTTTTAAGTTCATCTTTATCACTAATTTTAGTTGAAGCTACCATCATCATAGCACCTTCATCTCTTACCATTTTAGTTAAAAATCTTGTATCAATGTCACAAATACCCATAACATTATGTTTAATTAAAAATGATTTTAAAGATTCTTCTGCTCTAAAATTAGAATATCTATCTTGATATTTTCTAACTATCATACCTTTAGCATGAGCAGATTTACTCTCCATATCTTCACTATTTACACCAATATTTCCAATCTCTGGCATTGTAAATGTTACAAATTGACCAGCATAAGAGGGGTCAGACATTATCTCTTGATAACCACTTAAAGATGTGTTAAAAACAATCTCCCCAACAGTTGTAGAATCTGCTCCAAAACTATTTGCCTCTAAAAAAGTTCCATTCTCAAGATATATCCAAGTTTTATTCATTATTGCATCCCCCTTTTTGTCATCTCTTCTCTATATAATTTTTCATATAAAATATCAAACTCATCCGTTCCTGGAATATATCTTTTTTTATATGTTCTGATTTTATCCATAATAGTATCTTCAATCTCTGAAGCATCTGCTATAAATGAAGTTATCGCATTATAAATAATATTTTTAATACGGTTCTCTGTTACATCATAAAAAATTAAATCCTCTTCATAAAGTTCATCTAAAATTTTATGTGAAATATCTGAATATCTCTCTTCATAGTTTAGTATTACACCAAATTCTGGAGCAAGTTTTTTCTTTATCATAAAGAAAAGTTGTCTCTCATCAGCGAGCATAAACTCTATCTCTTCCTCATTATCATCGCAAATCTCATCAACTTTTTCTTCTAAAGCTAATTCTTGATTTATACTTTGTATCAATATTTTATCTGCAACTTCTGCTACAGGTTCAAGGCCTTGTGTCATTTTAACTACACCACTTTTGTTTAAATCGATAGCAATTTTACTAGATATATGAGGCACAGTTTTAAGTGATATTTTCATTTATAGACCTTACTTAATTAAAATAAATTTGGGCATTTTACTATAAATTAGGTAAAGGTATGATTAGAGGAAATATTTGTTTGGTTATTTACTCAATAAGATTGTTAATTTAGCGGCTTTTTTTGAATCCATTTTAGCTAAAATCTTACCAACAACTTTTGCTTTTAATGATTGTAAAATTATTAAAGCCTCTTCCTCTTTCATATCTGCTAATATATTTGCAGCAGAAGCTGATTTCATCTTTGCAAAAGTTTGAGATATTTTACTCATTTTTATTTTTTTCATCTCTTTTAAAAGATTTTTATTCTTTTCTAACATATCTTTTATAGATGTTTCTTTTTTAGTAATTTGTGCTAATTTATACTCAACATCTTCCTCTCGTTGAGTTATTTTAACCTCTTTCTTTTCTAAAAGTTCATCTGTTGCAATTTTTAAAGCATTTAAAGCTTGTTTTTGCTCATCAATTCTCTCTAATTCAACTAATAATTCACTTTTTCTCTCTTTAAAAATCTCTGTACAATCAAAAAGTCTATCACTTGTTTGTATAGCCATTAAAGATGTAAATGTAAAAAAAACTATAAAAAAAACTTTCATATAAAACTCCTAAATTATGAATTATTATTTTTTCTAGCATAGGTCATTAATGCTATCTCATCTAAATCTTTTGCCTCTTGAAGCTTAATCTCTTTCATAATTTTTTTAATCTCTTCAACCTCTAAATATTTAAACTTTTCATGTTCAACCATTGTTGATTTTAGCTTTTCTTTTGCTTGATTAACTTGATTTTGTGCAAAATTTATCCAATCTTGATTATGTTTTATATCACCCCGTTGAGAGTTTACTAAAACTCTACTAGCCAACATATCTGCCATTTTTCCAGTTTTTGGAAGTTGTAAATCATTGAGTGAATTGTATGAGAGTTCTAATGCTTCTTTAGCACTATTTAGGTCTTTATTTGCATTTTGAAGAGCTTGTTCACTCCTCTCCATAGCACTTTTTTTTAAAGCAACTAAGGAGCTAAAGCGAGTTTTCATAAGATTTTATCCCAAATTAGGATTATAATATAATTGTGTCGTCTCTCTCTGGAGAAGTTGAAATGATTCCAACTTTAGTTTGTGAAATTTCTTCGATAACTTTTACATACTCTTGGGCAGTTTGTGGTAAATCATTAAACTTTCTAGCACCAACTGAATTATCCCAACCTTTAAAAGTTTTATAAATAGGTGTTACATCATCTAATTCTGATGGCATATAGTCTATCTCAACACCGTTAAGCTCATAAGCAACACAAACTTTAACTTCATCAAAACCATCAAGTACATCAAGTTTCATCAACGCTAGTTCATCACAACCGTTTAATCTTGAAGCATATCTTGTAGCTATCGCATCAAACCAA
>Ga0256837_1002369_pt1 | contig 11738 bp, 12 predicted proteins | sample 4562384metaG_FD_185976 | JGI IMG/M metagenome (GOLD analysis project Ga0256837, IMG submission 185976) | Hydrothermal vent microbial communities from Guaymas Basin, Mexico - 4561-384 | ecosystem: Environmental > Aquatic > Marine > Hydrothermal vents | place: Mexico: Guaymas Basin | collected... | reverse complement strand
CTGTTCTAACTTGAACATTATGAACTGAGTTGTCTGCTTTAACTTCCCAAGTAACAATAGAGTTTCTATGATAAACTCCCTCTACACCAATAATATCTTTTTCTTGAGATACAGTTGGTTGAACATTACCGCTATCATCAACAGAACGAGACTGTAATAATAAAGGTTTTCCGTCGTATTTGTGCATATATGAGAATCTAGTCCAAGACTTAGGTAATACTAAACCTTTTAACTGAGCTTCTACATAATTAACACCACCGTCAAATGAGATATCTACGTTAGTAATAGTACCTTGACCTGACCATGCAATACCTTCGATTTCTACCATTTCGCCAATTTCTAAATCTTTCCATGGTTTTTCAGGACATGGAGATGTGATAATAGAGTTAGTTTCTAATGCGTAGAAATGTTGAATAGCTTTACCGCTTTTTGTAAGAACTGTGTATTTAGAAGTTTCTTCTTTACAGTACCAAGGTTCTGTACCGAATTCTAAACGTTTAAGATATTTGATACATAAGTTAGCTTCCCAACCTGGTAACATAAGACGAACAGGATAACCTTGTTCTGGTCTTAGTGCTTCACCATTTTGAGCCCAAACAATCATTGCATCATCTAAAACTTTTTCAACAGGAACTGTACGAGACATTTCTGAACCATCTGAACCTTCAGCTAACATCCATTTTGCAGTTGGCTTAAGACCTAAATCATCAAGAATAACTGATAAACGAACACCAGTCCACTCTGAGTTAGACATCATACCTTTTACAAATTGTAAAGAGTTAAACTGTGGACCTTTCCATTCAGCAGCACCATTTGCAGGACACTCTAGGAAAAGAGTTCTTGACTCTGATGGGTATTTTTTAAGTTGATCTAATGTTAAAACAATAGGCTTTTCAACTAAACCGTGAATCATTAGTCTAAACTTGTTAGGATCTACATGTGCAACACCATTATGTGTACGTGTAAAGTGTAAACCATTTGGTGTAATGATACCCTCTAACTCGTGTAGTGGTGTCATAGAAACAGCAGCGTGCATGTCTCCAGCTGATGACATAAGAGAAGAAGTTCTTCTTACAACATTATGCTCATACTTAGATGGTCTACCATATGGGTACTTATTAAGTTCATCCCCTAAAGTCGTTCCCCATTTTACGTGATGAACGATATTGTGATCATCTTCAGCTAAAAGCTTTGCAGGTGCTAAAATGCTAGCAGCGGCAATAGCGCTAACAGAAGCAGCAGTCTTTCTAAAGAAATCTCTTCTACTATTAGTACTTTCTAAATTATTTTCAGAATTATTACTCATTAATATCTACCTCCTTATTATTATCTTGTAGATTTTATAGTATGCATAGTACAGTATAAAATATATGCATAGTACAAAATGCAAGACAACGATTATATAGCAAGTTTTCTTAAATTGTCAATAAAGGGTCTTACAAAATGTAATAATTTTCTCACATTTTGACATTATTACACACTCACATTATATTTTCTATTCTATAAAATAATAAAAAATATGTTAAAATTACACTATATATACTTCTAAGGTGATTTTATGTCGACTAATAAAGTTGGTTCTGTTTTAAGACTTTTTACATCTAAATCTGGAACTTCTGAGCGTTTTTTAGAGCAAAAGCTTCAGCTTGATACCAATGGTGTTGTTGGTGATAAATTTTATGCTAAGAATATCGAACGTTCAGTACTAATCGCTTCAACTGCGAGTTATGAGCTCGTAAGTACTTATGGTATAGAGATGCCTTTTGGTTACTTAGGTGAAAATATATTAATGGACTTCAACCCTTATTCTCTAGAGGTTGGTTCAAAACTAAAAATAGGTAGTGTTATTTTAGAAATCTCTCAACATTGTACCATTTGCAACCATTTAACTACTATAGATGTTAAAATTCCAACCCTACTAAAAAATGATAGGGGTGTTTTTTCTAAAGTTGTAAAAGATGGTGAAATTTATGCTGGAGATGATGTTTATTTGGTATAAATAAAGGCTACTTCAAACTCCAAATAATTTAAAGGGTACTCTTTTAGAAGTTTTTTACTTTGTTTATAATCTAGTACTTTTCTCGAACCAGAAACCCCACTTTTTTTAATATACTTAAACATATCTCTTGTTGATTCAAACTCTAGTTTATAGTTTTGTACTTCAAAATTAGCATCAAAGTACTTTTCTTGTAGTTTTTTTACTTCATCAGAAGTTCTTAAAAGTGGTTTTATATCTGCTGTTTCATTTAGAGTTTTGAAGGTGTTTGATGTAAATATTGCTAATGCTATGGGTGCATTTAGTTTTTTGATACTTGAAAAAACTTCGTCTATATTTGTAGACCACTGAAGTGCTGATGCTGAGAAAATAAAATCATAAGTATAAGTTGAAAGATTTTCAAAAAGTGTCTTATCATTAAAATCACCATAAATACACTCTATCTTTTTACTCTTTGGATGAAGCTCTAACATTCCTGGGGCAAAATCTACACCTGTAAAGTGTTTATATTTCCAATCAATTTTTTTACATAAACTTCCACTTCCACAACCTAAATCTAAAATATGTTGTGGTTTATGCTTTACATGCTCAAGAAGTTTATCAATTACTTTGCTTTGAATAACATTATAAGTATCGTAAGTTAAAGCGTGTTTAGAAAATTCTGAGCTTATTTTCATTTTTTATTTATAACCAAAGAGACTATAAAAATACTTAGTACACATAAAACTATGGTTGCTCCTGATGGGAGTGAAAAGTAGTAAGAGAGAGTCATACCAACTATAACTGAGATGAGTGCAAATACTAAAGATATAAGTCCAGTTCTAAAAAATCCTACTCTAAACTGGAGTGCTGCTACGGTTGGGATAACCATAAGAGCACCAATAAGTAAAGAACCAACTACTCGAATAGATAAAGCAATGATAATTGCGACTACACTAACAAGTAAAAAATTTAAAAACTTAACCTTTATACCACTTGTTTTTGCTACCTCTTCATCATAAGCTATAAAATACAGTTGTCTTGAAAAAACTAATAAAGACACAAGTGCAATAGTTCCAAAGATAGCAATAGTTATTACATCCTCTGTGCTAACTGAAAGGATAGAGCCAAAAAGGTATGAGAAAAGTGAGTTGTTAAATGCTCCACCAAGTGATACAATGATGACTGCAAGAGCTAATGAACCTGAAAGTAGTATCGCTAAAACAGCGTCTGAGTAAAGTGTAAATTCACTTCTAAGATACTCTATAAGCCATGCGGAAAGAACAGCTACAACTACCGCCATCCAAAGTGGGTTATATCCAGCTACTAAACCTACGGCTACTCCAACTAAAGCTGAATGAGCTAATGTTTCACTTATCATAGAATAGCGACGAAGTACTACAAAAGTTCCACTTACCGAAGCTAAAATAGCAATGATAATACCGGCTAAAAAAGCCCTTTGCATAAAGTCATAAGAGAGCATCTCTATCATATTAGTGTCCATGCTTATGGTTGTGAATTAAATGGGCATCTATCCCATAAAGTTCAGACATATCTTCACATGAAAGAACTTTTTTTGGATCATTACAGATTGTTGCTTTTTGATTAATCGTAAAAAGTCTTGCTATATCATCAGCTATTACACCAATATCGTGTGTTATAAAAACTATGGTTATTTTATCTTCTTGATTTAGCTGTTTTAAAAGAGCATAGAAATTTTTTTGTGATGGCTTATCTACTCCTGTATTTGGTTCATCTAAAATCAAAATCTCTGGTTTAGAAGCTAAAGCTCTAGCTATCATAACGCGTTGCCTTTGTCCACCTGATAGTGTACCTACCATTTTATCTGCTAAATCTAATACATCCATCTTAGCCATTGAATCATAAACCAATGCTTTATCTTCTTCAGTGAATGAAGAAAAAAAACCAAGTTGGGATGTCCTTCCCATTTTTACAATATCCAAAACTGTAGCAGGAAAAGAGCTATCTACATGAGCAGCACGCTGTGGCACATAACCTATCTTATGCCATTTATTAAAAGCAGATAATTTTTGTCCAAATATTCTAACCTCACCTGTTGTTGGTTTATCAAGCCCTAGAAGCATACGAATAAGTGTAGTTTTACCACCACCATTTGGGCCGATAATTGCGATATATTCGGCTGAAAAAATCTCTAAAGAGATATTTGATAAAATTTGCTGACCTTTTACTGAAAAAGAAAGATTTTTAATATCAAAGATAGGTACTTTAAAGTTTAGCGACACTCTAAGGCCTTAGATAGTTTTTCTAAATTTTCTTTCATTATATATTCATAAGATAAATTTTGTTTTGCTTCATCTGCTGTAATATTTCCAAGTGGCTGAAGTACATCAACTTTTACTTTTGCCTCTTTTGCTATGCTTTTTATGGCTTTATCACTTACAAAACTTTCAAAAAATATAGTTTTTAATTTATACTCTTTTACGTGTTCTATTAATTCTGCCATACCTTTAGCACTTGGCTGTGCTTCTGGAGACAAGCCACTTAATGCTTCAACCTTAAACTTGTACTTATTTGCAAGATATGAAAATGCATTATGATTTACAACTATAGTATCTAATCTACATATAGATAATTTTTTTGCGAAATCTTTATCTAGATTTTTTAACATGCTTATATATTTATCTCTATTTATCTCATAAAGAGTTTTATTTTCTGGGAACAGTGCGATAAGCTCTTTAGTTATAAGTTGTGTTGCTTTTATCATGTTAGAAAAATCTAGCCAATAGTGAGGATCTGTTGAACTTTCATTATTATGCCCATGATGATGGTGCCCTTCTAGCTTTCTTAAGTCTACATGTAGAGACATATCAATAGCTTTATTTTTAAATTCAAAACCATCAATCCAAGGTTCTAGTCCTGCACCAGAGTAAACAACTAGCGCGCTTTTATAAATCTTTACAACTTGCTTCGGATTTGGTTCATAAGAGTGTGCATCAACTCCAAATGGAAGTATCATAAAAGCTTGGGCAGTATCACCTACAATATTTTTCGTAATGTCATAAAGTGAAAATGTTGAAAGTGCAATAGTTGGTTTAGTAGATTTTTCTTCATGCTTAACATCTTCTTTCATAACAACTAGTTCTGCTATAAAAAGTATGATGATAGCGATAAAAATAATATTTTTAAAATTCATGATATTCCAAGTAATTTTTTGAAATTATAGCTAAAATTGTATTATAAAATTTATTTAGGTATAATTCGCAACTTTTTATATTTAGGATATATATATGACAACTAGTTTTTTACTTATTGTACAAATCATTTTAGTAGTGATACTTGTAATTGCTGTACTACTACAAAAAAGCTCAAGCATCGGTCTTGGCGCATACAGTGGCTCAAATGAGTCTGTTTTTGGAGCAAAAGGTCCAAATGCTTTTCTTTCTAAAGCAACTTTTATGATAGGATTTTTATTTGTTGCAAATACAATCACTCTAGGTTACATGTATTCATCAACTGCTCAAGAATCAGTAGTAGATAATATGGTTGAGAGTACAAATGTTGTAGCTCCAACTGCACCAGTAACTCCAACAACTACACCAAAAGCTCCTGCTACAAAATAATTCAACGCACTTTCTAACCGCTACATGTAGCGGTTAATTTATCTCTACACCTTTTTTTAATCATATATATTGTATAATCCAAAATTATTTTTTAAAATGTTAAGGAAATCAGAATGCTAAACGAAATATTTAACGCATGTGAAACAAAAATGAAAGCAAGCATAGAACATATGCAAAGAGACTTCAAAACACTTAGAACAGGTAAGGTTACTACTGCTGTTTTAGATAATGTAAAGATTGACTACTATGGAACTCCAACTTCTCTTGATCAAGTTGGTTCAGTAATCGCTCAAGATGCTACAACAATTGTTGTAAATCCATGGGAAAAACCACTTCTTGGAGATATAGAATCTGCTATATCTGCTGCAAATGTTGGAGCTACTCCAAATAATGATGGTGAACAAATCAAACTATTTTTTCCTGCTATGACAGTTGAACAAAGACAAGAGTCAGCTAAACAGATGAAAGGTATGGGTGAGAATGCTAAAGTTTCTATAAGAAATGATAGAAAACACTCAAATGACCAAATCAAAAAACTTGAAAAAGATAAAGAAGTAACTGCTGATGAATCTAAGTCTGCTCAAGATAAAATTCAAAAAATTACTGATAAATTTACAGCTGAGATTGAAACTATTTTAAAAGCTAAAGAAGCTGAAATTTTAAAAGTTTAATCATCATGGATATTAAACAAATTTATATGGACGCTGATGCTCTTTTAGAAGGGCATTTTAAACTAAGTAGCGGTAATCATTCTCAGTTTTATCTTCAATCTGCAAAAGTTTTAGAAGACCCTAAAACTGCTAAAGTACTAGCAGAAGCACTTGCAAAACAAATAAAAGATAGTGGACTAAAAATAGATACAGTTTGTGCACCAGCTCTTGGTGGCCTTATAGCTGGTTTTGCTCTTGCAACTGCCCTTGATGTTCGTTTTATCTTTGCTGAGAGAGTTGATGGTGTGATGAACATTCGCCGTGGATTTGAAGTAAGTAAAGGTGAGAGAGTTCTAATGTGTGAAGATATCATTACAACTGGTGGATCAGCTATGGAAGCTGCTGCTGTTGTAACACAACTTGGTGGTGAGATAGTTGGTGCAGCTGCACTGGCAAATCGTGGTTTTTGTAAGCGTGAACATAGCGACATTGAAACAAAACCAAACTGTAAACTTCCTCAAGATATTCCATTTTTTGCTCTTGCTGATTTTACATTTGAGATGTATGCACCTGATGCTTGTCCTCTTTGTAAAGATGGTTCTGAGGCTATAAAGCCCGGCTCTCGTGGTAATTAAACTACTAACTTTTTTTATACTTGTTGCACTTAGCTTATCTAGTCTAAGTGCAGATAAGCTACCAAATGATGATAAACTAAAGAAGATGATTGGGCGTATGCTCATTGTTGGATTTACTAATGAAACCATAGATAAAAATAGTGAGATAGTAAAACAGATAAATAAGTACTCCATTGGTGGTGTTATACTATTTGACCGTTTTTATGATGACAGAAAAAAAGTTAAAAATATACGAAATCCAAAACAACTACAACTACTTACAAAAAATCTAAAAGAATTTTCAAACAAAGCACTTATAATCTCAGTTGACCAAGAGGGTGGAAAAGTTGCAAGATTAAAACCAAAGTATGGGTTTGAAGCGACTGGCTCTGCAAAAGTTATCTCAGAGCTAGATGCTTATATGACTGGTCGTACTTATGAAAATTTAGCCCAAATTTTACATGAAAATGGAATCAACTGCGATTTTGCACCTGTTGTTGATTTGGCAGTTAATCCTAAAAATAAAGTAATTTATAAGCTTAAGCGTTCTTATGGGAATGATCCCAAAGATGTTATTATGCATGCTAGTGTATTTATGGATAGACTTGAGAAACGTAATATTTTGAGTGTTTTAAAGCACTTTCCGGGGCATGGATCATCTTTGGGTGATTCTCATAAAGGTTTTGTAGATATAACAAATACTTGGAGTCCTATTGAGCTTGAGCCATATAAAGAGCTTATAAAAACTGGAAAAGTTAAGATGATAATGACTGCCCATGTTTTTAACAAAAATCTCGATGACAAATATCCTGCAACACTTTCTTACAAAATAAATACAAATCTACTTCGTAAAAAAATGGGCTATGATGGAGTTATCATAAGTGATGATTTACAGATGAAGGCTATCTCAAAACATTACTCACTAAAAGAGGCTGTAACTTTGAGTATAAACTCTGGTGTAGATATACTACTTTTTGGAAATCAATTAGCTTCTCAAAACATAGATGAACTTGTAGAAGTGATTTTACAACAAGTTAAAGATGGAAAAATAAAACTATCTAGAATAAAAGAATCAAACAAAAGAATATCTGCTCTACATGTAGAGAACTAAAAAATGCAATCTGCCTTTTCAGCTCTTGACTGGTTTGTATTTGGCGCTTATTTTTTAACTTTAGCTTTAACATCTTTTTTATTTTCACGTACAAAAATTACTACTTCAAAAGAGTTCTTTGTAAGTAAAAATGGGATGAGTATGTGGGCTGTTGCTATCTCTATTCTAGCAACTTCTCAATCAGCCGCAACATTTTTAGGGGCACCTGAGTACTCATACACTAAAGATTTTACATTTATTGGTTTTTATATCTCTGGTTTAGCTGCTGTTATATTTGTAGCCTTTGTTTTTGTGCCTAAGTTTTACGAAATGAAAGCAGTTACAGTTTATGAACTGCTAGAAGTTCGTTACGGAACTAAGGCAAAACAGTATGCTGGAATTATGTTTTTACTTGGACGAGTTTTAGCTAGTGGAGCTAGGCTTTACATCGGTGCATTAGCGATTAGTATGATACTTTTTTCAGACATAACATTTGTTCATGTGAGTCTATCTGTACTTATCTTAGTTTTTGGGGCATTGATTTATGCTTATTTTGGTGGGGTTCGTTCTATCATTTTGAGTGATATTATTCAAGCTGTAACTTATGTTGGAGCTGGTGTTGCTGTACTTATTTTTCTTTACTATTCACTAGAAAATGTAGAGATAATTAAAACACTACAAGAGCATAATAAACTTAATTTTTTTGACAGCTCTTTTGATGGTAAATTTTCACTACTTCCACTTGCTACTGGATGGTTTTTACTAAATGTTGCAGCCTTTGGACTTGACCAAGATATGACTCAACGCACACTTGCATGTAAAAATAAAAATGATGCTACAAAGTCCTTAATACTCTCTTTAATTTTAACCATTCCAGTTGTACTTTTATTTTTAAGTATTGGGGCTTTGTTGTTTGTATATTATCAACAAGCTGATGTAGTGCAAAGTTTTTCTGGTGAGAAGATAACTATCTTTATGTACTACATTTTAAATGAGATGCCAGAGGGTCTGCGTGGGCTTGTTACAGTTGGGGCAATTGCTGCAGCACTTTCATCTACTAACTCTGTTTTAGGGGCTATGAGTTCTGTTGCTGTGCAGGATTTATACCGACCATACAAGAAAAAACAAGGAGAAGTTAGTGAAGATCATTTTGTAAGAGCTTCACGATTTGGTGTTTTATTTTTCGCAGTTATTTTATCTATTATGGCCATGATCTCTTATGTATGGCAACACTATTTAGAGGTATCACTTTTATCATTTGCTCTTGGGGTTATGGCATTTGCCTACACTGGTCTTTTAGGTGTTTATTTCTCAGCTGTGTTTACAAGGAGAGGAACTGAGAAAACTGTTCTTTTTGCACTTGTTGGTGGATTTTTAACAGTATTATCACTTCAACCATATACTTTTGGTTTTAGCATTGGCTTTTCTTACCAGATTGTAATTGGAACTCTTGTTTCTTTTTTGATTATGCAAACAAGTAAAGGTACAAAAAGCAAAACATAAAAAATTTATGGCTATAATTGAGTAACAATAAATTTAAGAGATAAAAATGACAAGAAGAAATTTTCTACTTTATTCATCAGTACTAACAACTACAGCTTTAAATGCTAACTTGTTATACAGTGATGACATATATTTATCTCCAACAGAATACTCTTCACTACTACATCTTGATGCAAGATTAACAAAAGTAAAAAAATATGTTGGCTTTGGAAATTTTAATCTTATATCATACATTGACACTTTAAAAATAGCAAAAATGAACTCTAAAATTGGTGCTTTTTCTTCTGATGAATTAGCTTTGATAGATAGATTTTTTTATGAAAACCCTGCCAAATATGGTTTTTATGGTGAGCGTACCTGTTACAATATAAACAACAAAGTATCTAAAAAAGATGTAGTTAAGATTCCTAAAACTGGGCACTATATTTTTAAAGGTACTTCAACTGAGGACTATAAAAGAATCATTGGTGATATTGGTGAGACTCTGTACTTAACTTCTGGTGTTAGAAATGTAATGAAACAACTTAGTCTTTACTGCTCTAAACTAAAAAGAATAAGGGGAAACATCACCCAAGCATCTCGTGACATAGCTCCGCCATCTCACTCTTTTCATACTATTGGGGATTTTGATGTTGGTAAGATGGGGCTTGGAGCGAAAAACTTTACATCTGCATTTGCTAAAACTTCTGAGTTTAAAGAGATGAGAAAACTAGACTATATAAAGATTCGTTACTCTGCTAACAACTCTGATGGGGTTAGATTTGAGCCTTGGCATGTTAAAATAATCTAAATGAGTGAACTATATATCGGCGTGATGAGCGGTACTAGCCTTGATGGTATAGATATTGTTCTTTGCGAAATTGAAAATGATAGTTTTGAACTTATAAACTCCCAAGAATATATATTTGATGAAAAATTAAAAAATGAGATTCTCAATGCAATCCATTCAAAAGTAAATCTTAAATTTATCGGCGAACTAGATACAAAACTTGGCGAAATTTATGCTAAAACAATTAGCTCTTTTATAAAAAAACACAAGATAGATAAAACTACAATTACAGCTATTGGACTTCATGGACAGACTTTATGGCATGAACCAAATGGAGAATATCCTTTTTCAATGCAACTAGCAAACTCTTCACTTATAACAACCATAACAGGTGTTAGTGTTGTTAGTGATTTTAGACAAAAAGATATAGCACTTGGTGGTCAAGGTGCACCACTTACTCCAGCTTTTCATAAGTTCATCTTTTCAAGACTTGACAAAAAAGTAGCAGTTGTAAATATTGGTGGGATGGCAAATATTAGTATACTTTCAAATGAACTTATCGGCTATGATACTGGATGTGGGAATGTTTTACTTGATATGTGGATAAATAAAAATAAAAATAAAAAATATGATAAAAATGGTGAATGGGCCAAAAGTGGAAAAGTAATAGATAAACTTTTAAAGCAAATGCTTGATGATGAGTATTTTAAACTTCCTGCTCCAAAAAGTACTGGTCGAGAATACTTCAATCAAGATTGGCTAGATAGTCGACTAAGTAAATATTTAAAACTAGAGCCTCAAGATGTTCAAGCAACTTTACTAGCATTAACTTCTCAAAGCATAAGTGATGAAGTTAAAAAAACAGATACTAATCTTCTTATAGTTTGTGGTGGTGGGGTTAAAAACAAAGCACTTATGGACTCTCTACATGTAGAGCTTAGAGGTGTTGAAGTTGTAAGTAGTGATGAGTGTGGTGTTAGTTCTGATTTTATGGAGGCTATGGCTTTTGCATGGCTTGCTTACAAAAGAGTACACAAACAAAAAGTTGAGTTAAAAACTGTAACTGGAGCTAGAGAGAATACTATTTTAGGTTGTATTTATGAATAAAATAAAAACTTGGTTAGAGAGAACTCCATATAATGACTACGAGATGACTGTTGCTTCTGCTGATGCTAGTTTTAGAAAGTACTATAGGCTTAGTAAAGATAAAAAAACTGTTTTACTTATGGATAGTTCTTTGGAAAAAGATTCACTTGAGCCTTTTTTAGATGTAACAGCGAGACTTCTTAAAGTTAATGTAAATGTTCCTGAAATCTTAGAGCAAAATTTAGATGATGGATATCTTATCATAAAAGATTTTGGAAATACTCACTACTTAAATGTACTAAATGATAAAAATTTTAAAGAGCTTTATGAAAAAGCTATCGATATTATTGTTGATATGCAAAAGGCTGACACTACAAATCTTCCACTTTATGACAAAGAGTTTTTACATTTTGAAATGGACTTAATGAAAGAGTGGTATTTAGAAAAAA
>Ga0256837_1002366_pt1 | contig 11746 bp, 15 predicted proteins | sample 4562384metaG_FD_185976 | JGI IMG/M metagenome (GOLD analysis project Ga0256837, IMG submission 185976) | Hydrothermal vent microbial communities from Guaymas Basin, Mexico - 4561-384 | ecosystem: Environmental > Aquatic > Marine > Hydrothermal vents | place: Mexico: Guaymas Basin | collected... | reverse complement strand
ACTTGCTAGCATCGTATAATCTATGTCCATATAATTTATTTGATAAATCTAATTTTATATCTTTTCCTAATAATCAAAAAATTTTATATGTTACATTTCTTTCTTTTTATTTTTTGCTCTAGATACCTGACTACCATGTCCACTACCAAATGGTCCAGCTTCAACTTTTGTAGCACTAGTAAGTGCCCCAAGTCCTGCAACTACTGGTGCAACATATGCAACTTTTTTAAGAAATTTTCTTCTGTCATTATTTTTCATGTTTTAAACCTTGTCTTAACTAATTTGTAAAATTATAGCATAAAATTCATAAAATAAACAATAAAATTACGTAAATTTAATAATATTTTTGTTAGAATGTCTTCAACACACTATTTAAGGAGCTCCTATCAAATCACGAGTTATACTAATTTTTAGTTTTGTTACATTTTTGTTATTTTCTGGATGTACAGTCAAAAATGACCGTCTTTTTCAAACAAAAGATGAACATATAATGGAAAATAAATTAACAAAAGTCTCAAATGAAGAATATAAAACTGAAAAGAAATTTGAATACACGATTAGAGAGAATGATCGTCTTTCTATTATGGTTTATATCCAATCAGGTGCAGGTTCACAACAAATGAATTCTATACTAGCAAGTAAAAATGTAAATACAGATATAGAAAATCAAGAAAATATAGGTTTACTTGTCACTCAAGATGGATATGTAAGATTACCACTTTTGGGTTCTATAAAAGTAACTGGGCTTACTCAAGATGAAGCATCAAAACTTTTAATAGATGAATACAAAAAGTATATACGAAACCCATATGTGACTGTTGAGATTATGAATCAGCGTATTATAGTCGTAGGTGAAGTAAAAAAACCTGGAATTGTACCAATCATAAATGGTACTATGAATCTAATTGAAGTGATTTCAAGAAGTGGTGATTTAACAGATCTAGCTTCTAGAACAAATGTCAAGATCATTAGAGGAGATTTAAGAGATCCTCAAGTTAATGTTGTAGATATTTCTCATATAGATAATCTAAAAATGAGTAGTTTATTACTTAAACCAAATGACATCGTATATGTACAACCACGAAGACTAAAAGGATATAATAAAGCATGGAATGAAATCAATCCATTCTTTGATATGTTATCATCTATCTTAAATCCATTAGTTCAACGAAAAACACTTATAGGGCCATAATTTTGATGACAACAAATACAAGACAACATCACAATGATGAAATTGACTTAAAAGATGTATTTAGAACTATTCTAAGATATAAGGTATCTATTATCCTTATATCTATGATATTTCTAATTGCTAGTGCTATATTTGCATACTACAAGCCAAATGTTTATGCCTCAAATTCATCTATAGAAATTATGGATGAGAACAATGGAAGAGTAGATTCTACAGACTTTATGTTAAAAGCATTTGGTGGTAGTAGTGCAAATATAGAAAATGAATTAGCTGTAATTCAATCTAGATTTATTATTCAAGCTGCACTAGAAAAGCTTAACCTTACAACTAACTATTATAAAATAAACAAAGTTTTGAAAAAAACTGAATTATATAAAGATTCTCCTTTTATTGTAAATATAAAAATTTTAGAAGATGTTATGTACAGTAAGACACTTGAACTAATACCAAGAAGTGAAAATAGCTTTAGTCTTATAATCAAACCTGTATCTATATATAGTATAAAGGGTATGCTTGCTAGATTAAATATAAAACCATTAGAAGAAGATGATAAAGTCCAATACAACAAAGTACATAAGTATGGAGAAGAGATAAGTACTCCATGGTTTACTTTTACTATTGATAGAATTAGTAATACAGAAAGTGGAAAATATAGCTTTAATTTTACAAAAAATGATGATTTATATGATAGATATGCTTCTGGATTAAGTGCTTCTCAAGTATCAGAGTATGCTTCAGTATTAAATCTTAGTTTTCAAGATAATGTATCATTAAGAGCAAAAGAGATTTTAAATGCTATTACAGAATCATATATTTATCAAGGGATAGAACAAAAAACAAAAGTAGCAGAGCTTACACTTGGATTTATTGATTCTCAACTTGATTCTATTAATAAGCGACTTAAAAACTCTGAAACTAATTTAGAAAACTTTAAATCACGAAATGATGTTGTTGATTTAAGTGGTAAAGCTTCAATTGCTGCTTCAAAAGTAGCAGAGTATGAAGCACAAAAGTTAGAGTTACAAACAGAGATAAATATACTTACAAATCTTAAACATTTTATTGATAAAAACAATGATCTATCTGGTCTAACAGTTGGTACAATAAATTTTGCAGATAATACACTAGGATCACTAGTAACAAATCTTCAAACTATGACAAATACTAAAAATAACCTTCTGGTTGATTTTACAGAGTTACACCCAGAAGTTCAAAAACTAACAAAAAATATTTCATCTATGAGAAGATCTATAAAAACTGCTTTAAGAAGTAGTCTAGGACAACTTTACCAAAGAAAATCTGATCTAACTAGAATGATAAATAAATATAACAAATCATTAGAATCACTTCCTAGTCAAGAAAAAGAGCTTGCTAGATTATCTAGACCATTTAATGTAAATCAAAAGATTTATGAATATTTACTACAAAAGAAAGCGGAAACTGCAATCTTAAAATCTTCTACTATATCAAATGCTAGAGTTTTAGATGCAGCTAGAGATGAGAATATGCCAATTAAACCAAAAAGAAAACTTATAGTTTTAGTTGGTTTAATATTAGGACTTATTGTTGGTATTGCTTTAGCATTTTTACGAGAATTTTTAGTATATACTGTACAAAATGCAGAAGAGGTAGAAAAATACACATCACTTCCTTTATATGGTGTAATACCTCTAAACAAAGATAAAATGACACAAAACATATTCCTTGAAGCGTTTAGAAATATAAGAACCAATCTACAATTTCTACCAGGAAATGAAAAAAATCAAATTATCTCTGTCACTTCATCTGTATCAGGGGAAGGTAAGACTACTATCACTGCTGCTTTAGCTGAGATATTAGCAAGAGGAGACAAAAAAGTAATTATGCTAGATCTTGACCTTAGAAAAGCATCTTTACATAAACAATTTGAACAAACTAATAATATTGGTATATCAAATTATCTAACTTTACAAAATACTCTTGAAGATGTTACAAAAGAAACAAATATTTATGGACTAGAGATTATTACAACAGGACCTCTTCCACCAAATCCATCTGAGCTTATTTTATCTCCTATGTTTACTGAGCTTTTAGATAGATTAAGAGAAAAGTATGATTATATTGTGATTGATACACCACCTGCTGGACTAGTAACTGATGCAGTTATTATTATGAACTATGCAGATATATCTTTTTCAGTTGTAAGAGCAAACTATACAAGAAAAGAGTTTGTAAAAAATATTGATCGTATGGCAAAAGAACACTCAGAAAATAGAATGGGTATAATTCTAAATGGTACACAAATTGGTGCACAATATGGATATGGGTATGGTGCTAGTTATGCTTATGGGTATGGAAATGCTCAATATTATCAAAATAGAAAGTAATAGATATGTTAGATACTGAGAAAAAAGAACTATTAGATAAGATGGTACCCAAAGCTGTACTAAAAGCTGTGACAGATAGAGCAAAGCACGCTATAATCAAAAGAGTATTTGGGGAAGATATAGTACCAATATTTTCATATCCATTTAGAATAGGAAGAGAAGCTAGAGTACAGTATGTAAATGGAGAAGTAATACTACAAGACATAAATTAGGTGGTCAAGAACCAAATAATGATGTCTATCTTTTAGATAATAATCAATTTTTACAAATCTCTAGAGAACACTGTAGTATTATAAAACATGGTGATAAATATATACTTCAAGATAGAGGTAGTGCATGTGGTAGTATGGTAAATCAATTTAAAGTAGGTGGAGAAGATCATAATGGTTCTTGCCCACTACATGATGGAGATATTATTACTTTAGGTTCACAAGAATCTGAATATAAATTTAAATTTATAGTTTTAGATATTAATTACAAATAATCATTTATAATTTGATTATTTGTAAATATTTGATTGTAAATTTTACTTTTTAAAGCTTTTTCAAATGCTAAAGCATATTTTTGGGAGTGTATATCACTTCCTACAAAACTAACTAATCCTAATTTTATAAGTTTTTCTGCAGTTTTTTGTATATTTTTACCATAAAATCCCACTGTAGATATTGCATTTATTTGAAATAGTAATCCCATATCTTTTAACTGTCTATAATCACTTTCATGTGTATAATATGTATATCGTTCAGGATGAGCTATAATTGGCTTATATCCTGCACTTAAGAGAGTATGTACTGTTTGCTCTAGTCCAAATGGTTTATTGTGATAAGATAGCTCAAATAAAATATAATTATCTCCAAATGTTAATAACTCATCTTTTTTAATAAGCTCTAAAAAGTGTTCATCATAGTAATACTCTGCCCCAACTTCAAGCTGTATATCTATGTTTTGAGCTTTTAATTCATCTTTTAAAAGATTATAACCTTCTAAAATATTTTGTTTTGTATTTGGAAATCTATGAGACATGATATGTGGAGTTGTAATGATTTTTTTAAATCCAAGTGATTTTATAGATTTTAGTAAATCAATACTTTGCTCTAGTGAAGAAGATCCATCATCGATACCTGGAATCAGATGAGAGTGTAAATCTGTAGTATGCAATAAATCTGGCATATTAGCAGAAGGTTTAAAAGAATTAAACAATCTACCAAACATATCTATAACCTATCAACAATCTTCATTAAAAATGATGCAGAATTTTTTGCTGAACTTTTCAAAAATTCATCAAAATCAAAACCAGCATCCATATTTGCTGTATCTGATATTGCTCTTAAGATGAAGCAAGGTACATCAAGTGCATCACACACTACTGCTACACTAGCTCCTTCCATCTCTAAAGCATCAGCTTTAAAAGTATTTTCAATAAACTCTTTTCTTTCATTTGAGTGAACAAATTGATCACCAGTAGCTATTGTACCTTCTATTAGTTCAATTCCATTTTCTTTTGCAACATCTTTTGCAATTTGTCTTAATCTATCATCAGTTTGTACACAAACAGCACCACCTGGTACATATCCATGAGGATGACCAAAAGCAGTAATATCTAAGTCATGTTGACATAATTGTTTGGCAATAATTAAATCACCAATTTTTAGTGTTGGGTTAATCCCCCCTGCAACACCAGAGAAAAGTAAAGTATCACAACCAAACTTTTGAATCATAGTAGAAGCTGTAAGTGTAGCAAAAACTTTTCCTATCTTTGAATATGCAATTACAACATCAAGGTCATTATATTTTGCTTCATAATAAATATTATTTGCATATTGTGTTTTTTTAATCTCAGTAAAATACTCTAAAAGAGGTTCAATTTCCTCTTCCATAGCTCCCATTATTGCTAATTTAGTCATTTAGTGCCTCTAATGTAGCTTCAAGTGTTTTCATATCTGATACATTTAGTGTAGGTGTATCTTTTACAATTTTTCTATTTAAGCCTTTTAAAACTGCACCATTACCAAACTCAATAAACATATCAACATCATTTGCATTTGCTACAATTGAATGTTTGTATTTAACAGGAGAGATAAGTTGTTCACCTAGTAATTTTACAGCTTCATCTTTTGTATTATATGGTTTAGCTGTAACATTTGATATTACTGATGTTTCAAAATTATCAGTTATAAACTCTTTTAAAAATGGATTTAGTTTATCCACAGCACTACTTAAAAGTTCACAATGACTAGCAACACTCATATCAAGTACCAATGCTCTTTTTGCTCCGGCTTCTTTATATGTATCTACAAGTGATTCTAAATCTGCTTTTATTCCAGCTACTACAATTTGACCATCCATATTATAATTTGCTGCCCAGATTTTTTTACCTTCAGCTCTTTGTTGCTCAGTCATAGCTTCAACTGTAGCATCATCAAGTCCAACAAGTGCCATCATACCAGCCCCTGCTCCACTACATGCTTCAGTCATAAATAAACCTCTTTTATATACAAGTTCTACTGCATCAAGATAATCTATCGCACCACTTGCTACAAGTGCAGAAAATTCTCCCAATGAGTGACCTAATACAAACTTTGGTTTAATATCAGATTTTGATTTAAAAATTTCTAATGCTATACAAGATACCAATAAAATAGCTGGCTGAGTAAATTGTGTTTGACCAAGTTTATCATTTTGCTCAAATAAAAGATTTTCAAAATCTATATCTAATCTTTGGCTTGCTTTTTTTATCATATCTTTTGCAATATCACTATTATCAAAAAAATCTTTACCCATTCCAACTTTTTGAGAACCTTGTCCTGGGAATATAAATGCTACATTACTCATATTATTTTTTCCTTGTTTAAAACTCTAATTTAACTTTAATTTACTAAAATCAAATGAGAATCTTAGATATATCAAAGAGAAAATCTCTTTGATATAATATAACTTAGCTACAGTGACCAGTACCACAACAGCTATCACCTTCATCGGCATGACTATGTGATGAATCATCACCACAACCACAACTACCACCCATAGCTGCTAATCCACCAACAACACCTGTTTGTACTTCCTCTTCAGTAGCATCTCTTGCATCAAGAATAGCAACTGTAAACATTAAAGTTTTTCCAGCCATTGGATGATTGTAATCAATCTCCACATCTGTATCAGTAAATGATTTTACAGTAACTTGTACAGTCTCACCATTTTCTCCAGTTCCATATAAAGTCATACCTTCAACTAAATCAACACCAGCAAATTGCTCTTTTGGCAAAGTTTGAACAGCTTCTTCATTATACTCACCATAAGCATTTTCAGGAGTTACTAATACATCTGCACTAGAACCAGTTTCCATAGTTACAAGTTTTTCTTCAAGACCTGGAATAATTTGTTGTTTACCAGAGATAAACTCTAATGGAGCAGCTCCAACATTTGAATCTAATTGTTCACCTGTATCAGCATCTTTTAGTGTGTACTCTATTGATATTACTTTATTTGTTTCGTTTGACATTTTTTTCCTTTTATTTATTTAAATTATAATTTTTTCTTTGCAATTTTTGCTTCTTTTGAATCACCATACACTTCAATTAGAGTACTGTAAAAACTAGAGGCATTATCTATATCACCCAATTTTTCAAATGATATTGCACTATGCAACAACAGTTTTGGCATCCAACTAGCTTTGTCATACAACATAGCTGATTTTTTAAAGTAAGCTATGGCATCAGAATATTTTTTTCTGTTATACCAAATCTCACCTAAATAATAGTTAGATTCTGCTGGTTTGTAATTTTTATCTAATAACGCTTCAAAAATAGGTATAGCATTTTTATAATATTGTTTTTTAAAGTATGCTTTAGCTTCTTTCATAAGTTGAGCAGAAGATTTTTTACTATCTATTTTTATATTAGATTTACTTTTTTTCTTTGTATTAGACTTAACTTTTACACTACCACCATTTGAAAATTGTTGCATTGTAGCTTCTAGTTCTTTAACTGATACATAATTTGTATTAATTTTATTTACTAGTTTTGTAAGCTTTTTGATTGAATACTTAAGAGCAGATATGTTTTTTGAAGTTCTTGCATTATTTTCTTCTTGCATTTGCATAAGTTGATTTAAGACACTTTTCATATCAGCAATTTCAGCATCTTGAGTCTCTTTTTGCTCAATAATTTTATTAACTTCTTTTACAGCTTTATTTAATCTTCTGCTATCAGATTCATAAATTGACTCAATTCCATCAATTCTTTCATTTAAAGTTTCAATAGAGCTATTAACCCCTTTTACTTTACTATCAATTGAACCTAATTTTTGCTTATTTTTTAATATGTATTTTTCGCTAGAAGTTAAACCGTAAGGCTTAGCAGAGTCGAGGTTTCCAGCACCAAATACGGAAACCTCCTGCGCATGACTGCAAATAATTAATGCAGTTAGTAGTATAGATTTTCTAATCATCTATGATTATTGTAATCGACCTAGTTTAAATTCAACTCGTCTATTTTGAGCTCTACATGCTTCATCATCAGTTTCACAAATTGGATTACTTTCTCCATATGAAATAGTAGAAATATGACTAGCAGCAATACCTTCAGCTACAAGTGCGTCTTTAACTGATTTTGCTCTTTTTAAACCTAAAGCAAAGTTATACTCATCGCTTCCCCATGAATCACAGTTACCTTCTAATTTAATTCCACTGTTTTTTAAGTTTGCTAATGCACTTGCATTGTTAGCAGCTTGCATTCTTGTTTCATCTGTTAAATTATATTTATCAAATGCAAAATGAATTGGCTTAACAGCACTAATAATAGTTTCATCAGTGATAACAGTTTCTTGAGTAGTTACAACTTGGTCAAGTACCTCTTGTTTAACTTCTTGTTTAACTTCTTGTTTTGTTTCTGGTTCAACTTGAACTTGCTTCTGGCTACATCCTGTGAATGTAACTGCTGCAGCAATTAGTGCATAAAAACTTAATTTTTTACCAACTTTTAGAATATTTGTGTTTGTCATGTGTTTCCTTTTAAACTTTTTATTTATTTTATTTAATTATAACTTAAAATAACCATTATTACCAGTCAATTGACTGTAATTTTCCACTTTTTAATGGAAATAAAAATGATTTATTGTAATTTAGACGAATTATACCCAAAGAACTTCTACCATTTAATTCTTTTGTATATATAATTGTCTCTCCATCGCTTGAAAATTTTGGAAATTGATTTTTACCACTTTGCGTAAGTGGTCGTAAAAAATCACTTTGTGTAGATATCAAATAAAGATTAAAAATACCTCTACCCTCTTTACTTGTATAAACTATATAATCTTTATACGTAGTTGCTGAGTTATTGTTTTTTCCATGATAAACTAATCTTTCAATTCCTCTACTTCCAATTTGTTTGGCAAATACATTTGGTTTACCTAATCTATCAGAGATAAACACAAATTTTGTATCATTTTCTACATATTGAGCTCCCACATCAATACCTCTATATTTTGTAAGTCTTTTTTTTCTTTTAGTTTTTGTATCAAATTCATAAATATCAGGTTGTGCATTTGGTGCCATAGTTAAAAGTAATTTTGTGCCATCTTCACTAACATCAGAACAAACTATCATACCATCACTTTGTGTGATATATTTCTTTTTACCAGTATAAATATTATAATTTATAATTGTTGGTAGAAATTTATTGTATGTAGTGTAATAAAAACTTTTTTGTTGTGAAGTTGCCCATTTTGGAAAAAGATTTAATCCACCTTTAATCACTACTTTTTGATAAGTAAGTGTATAATCTGCAATTACTATTTCGCTTTTTTTAGCACTTGTATATCTTGAAAAAATTACAAATTTATCCATCCAAGAGATACTTGGTGCTTCAAAATATTCATTTATTCCAATACTTGCCTTATGTGCCAAAAATGGATATCTATTTTTTTTATTTGTAGATAATTGTTTATTTAAAACCATATTATTTGCATTTAGATCAAATAGCTTATATTGTAAATTTAATTTACCAAGATCATTATTAGTATTAATAATCATAAATAGATCAACATTGGCTTCTTTTAGTATTGTAAAATCAGGTAATTGTGAATATGTAGTATTTACAGTCACATCAGATACATTAAAATGTCCACTTACAGCCAAATCTTGAATTATCATTTGTCTTATTTTTTTAGCAGTTGTCATATCACTATTATCAGAACTAACACTAATAGCAATTATTGGAAGATTTGTCGCTTTTTTTACAATCTCCATAGTTGCATCAATTGCAAACAGTGATTGTATAAATAAACTTAATATTAATAGTTTTTTAATCATATTTATCCTTTTGATTTAAATATAACCTCAATACTAGTCTTATTTCCCTTTTTATAAGGAGGATAATGTTTTTTAGTTTGAGATTCTAAGAATTGTTTTAATGATTCATTAAATTTTGAATCACTAGAACCTCTTTTAATACGATAGCTAAAATTTCCTTGATTATTTATTGTAACAATTACAACAGCTTTTAAGCCATCAATAACAAACATTGGATTCCAAGAACTAGCAATTATCTCATAGATTTTTGAATAATATGGATCATTTTTATGTACATTTTGAGTACTCATAGTAAGTTTTGATGAACTTGTATTTACACTATTTAAAGTTTTTGATAAATTTAAATTATCATCTCTTTTTTCTCTTATAACTTTTGCTTTAAATCTTGTAAGTGTTGGATTTACTTTTGTATTATCAACTTGTTTTTCACTTACTTTTGTATTTTTTACTTTTACATTTGCAAATAATGATTTAAAATCTGCAGTTTTAGTTTTATTTACTGAAGTTGTAACTTTGTTTTCTTGCTTTACTATTTTTTTGACATGTTTTTTTGCTGGTTGATTTTTTTTCACACTCAATGGGTCAATCATAATATCAAGTTGAATTACAGTATTTTTAGAATAAGGAGATATTTTTTGTACTTTTACATCTCGTAGATAAAGAACAAAAACTAAAATAAATAAGGCATATAAACCAAAAGATAAAAAAGCAGAAAGATAAAAATAGGCTCGATCACTCATATTTTATCCATCAGTTATAAGTGCAACTTTTGTAAAACCTGCTGTTTTTACTATACGTAATATTTGAATTACATCATCATACATCAAAGTTTTTTCTGCTCTTATATGTATAGGAGTTTTTCTATCTTGATTTTGAGCAAAAAGTGTAAAACTATCAGCAAAATTATTAAAATCATATTTTGATTTATTCATTATAATTTTTTTACTTTTCGTTACAAGTATATCTATTTTTTTTAATTGAGAAACTTGTTTACTTTTACTACCTCTTGGCAAATTGATAGATTCTTCAAACTCAATAACAGGAGCAGTTACCATAAGTATAGCAAGTAGTACCAACATCACATCTACAAGTGGGGTGATATTTAATTCTGGTTTTTGATTATAATCATACATTTTAACCCCTAGAGATTAAAATTTCTGATTGAGCTTTTAAGTAAGTATTTAATTCGTAAATTTTTCTTGTAAGAATTTGATGAAAGGTATATGCAAATATTGCTACAAAAATACCAGCTGCTGTTGCAACTAAAGCTTCAGAAATAGCTGGTGCAATTACTGCAAATGATACTTTTTGTTCATTTGCAAATTTTGCAAATGATTCTAATATACCAACAACAGTACCAAACAAACCAATAAATGGCGCAGTTGATGATACAATTGAAAGCCATGATATACCATGACTTGCATCTTTTATTATTGATATTTCACAAGCGTTAAATAATTCTTTAGAATACCTACTATTATCTGAACATTTTGATAGTTTTGATAAAGGAGACACTGTAGTACTTCTATTTAATAAAGATTCCAAAGATTTTTTTTCATTTTGTGCCGCACTTGACACACTTAAGTATTTATATATAAATATCCAAACAACTAATATAAAATAACTAGATAAAAGTGCTAATACAAAATATGTAATAGCACTTCCATTATTTAGATAATCTAAAATTGTATCTGACATTTATTATGCAAATGATGTAATTTTTGCTTCAACTGCTGCCATAGATACATTTGCATCTTGTACAGAGTTAACTAGAGATTTTGCTTCTTCTAGCTTACTAGCAATATCTGATTCACTACCACCTGTAAGGGCAACAGCACCATCAACTAATACATCAACGCTATTTTCAGATACTTTTACATG
>Ga0256837_1002365_pt1 | contig 11750 bp, 14 predicted proteins | sample 4562384metaG_FD_185976 | JGI IMG/M metagenome (GOLD analysis project Ga0256837, IMG submission 185976) | Hydrothermal vent microbial communities from Guaymas Basin, Mexico - 4561-384 | ecosystem: Environmental > Aquatic > Marine > Hydrothermal vents | place: Mexico: Guaymas Basin | collected... | reverse complement strand
TTCCAGTTCAAAAGATGATATAGAGGGTGAAATCGATGATGATTTACAAAAAGAGAAATTTCAATGGGGAAGAACTGTTATTTTCTTAGGAGTAGGATTTTTACTCACAATCGGAGGAGCTAACTTTGTTGTAGAGAGCGGAACAAGTATTGCCAGAAGTCTTAATGTGAGTGAGTGGATCATAGGTCTGTTTTTGATCTCACTTGGTACATCTCTTCCTGAACTTGTAGTCTCTCTTGTAGCTGTAAAAAAAGGCAATGCAGAGATGAGCATAGGAAATATCATAGGATCAAATGTTGCAAACTTCTCAATGGTTTTAGGTGGAGCATCACTTATTAATCCACTTACTATTAATCTTGATGCTACAAACTATGATATTATGATTATGGCATCAGCTTCTATTGCACTACTCTTTATTCTTGCAAATAAAATTTACAACAAAGCAGGTGCTATTTTTCTTCTGACTATTTTAGCACTTTTTATCTCTCACTCTTTATAACTATCTTTTTTCTTTTATATAATCAAGCTCTAAGAGCTTGTTATATATTTTCGAGACTATTGAACCTGCAGCATGTCCACCATGTCCACCATGCTCGATCATCACAGTTACAATTACCTGAGGATCACTGTAGGGACCATATGTTGTCAACCATGCATGAGAACGGTTATAGTAAGAGAGCTCATGTTCTAGTTTTCTCTTTTTTATATCTTGTTTAATACCAATAACCTGCGCTGTACCTGTTTTTCCTGCTATAACTACTTTGGAATGCAGGTAGTGCGTTGCTGTTCCATGAGGAGCATTACAGACCTCATACATAGCTTTGCGAATAATAGGCAGCTTCTTCTTTTCATTTTGCGTTAAAACATCTTTATACTCTATCTTATAAGCTTTCTCTCCTATATATTTTGCAAAATGAGGCGTCACAAGTTTCCCTGTTGCAATAAGAGCTGTCTCTCGTGCAATCTGCAAAGGAGTTTCAAGAAAATCACCCTGACCTATAGACATATTGGCCGTTTCACCGATATTCCATGTACGATGATACTTTTGCATCTTCCATGTACGAGAAGGAACTATGCCAATAAATTCATTAGGAAGATCTATACCTGTCTTTTTTCCAAAACCATAACGCTTTAAACCTTGACTCATAGCTTCATTTCCAAGACTTAAACTGCCCTCATAAAAATAGACATCACAACTCTCTCGAATAGCTTTAACAATATCTGTATGATGATGTCCCTCTTTTTTCCAACATCGAAATGTTCTGTTTGAAATTTTAATTCTTCCTAAACAGTTTACACTTGTATTTGGCGTAAATTTTGTAGTTATGTAGAGTAGTCCTAAAAGAGGTTTTATAGATGATCCCGGAGGATAAAGACCGTGAATAAGTTTATTTGTAAAAGGGTGATCCAAACTTGAAGATAAAGAGTTATACATTTTATAACTCATACCACGAACAAATATATTAAGATCATAGTTTGGAAAACTGCCGGCTGATAAGATAGAACCATCTTTTTTCATCACAACAAAGGCACCAACTTTACCGTCAAAAAGTGTAGATATATACTTTTGTAACTCTATATCCATATTTAAAATTAATTTTGCATCCTCTTTCGGGGCACTGTATGACAACTCTTCTATCTCTTGATTACTTGCATTGACTTTTATTTCTCTCTCACCTGCAACACCTTGCAAGTAGGAGTTATAAAACTTCTCCAATCCGGTTTTACCGGTATGACCAATTAACTCCAATGTAGGATCTTTATCTATATCTTTTTGATTTGCACGAGCAACATAACCTATCATATGTGCAGCAATATTTTTATAAGGATAGTATCTTTTTGGTGCAGATACTATCTTTATATTTTCTTCAAGATTTAAAACAGAATAGACTGGCATCATCTTGGCATAAGGTATAAAATCAACAACATCTATAAAATTATGATTATATAACGAGTCTTTTTTCTTATAATTCTTTATAATCTCTTTTCTATCAATAAATGGTAAAAGGTTTACAATAAGATCTATACTCTTTTGAAACTTTTCTCTGTTTTTTTTAGAACGCAGATGTGGAGCCATCTGGATTTTAAATCCCAATTTGTTAATTGCAACAGGTCTGTTTTTTGTATCAAGAATTTCACCGCGGACAGGAGCTATCTTTTCATGTTTTATTGTATTTTGCAAAGAGAGTTTTTCATAATAGCTGTTTGATTCAACTGCCAAAAAAAAGACACGAACAAGCAATGTCAACCAAATTGATCCAAATACAAAAAGTATAAATTTTACTTTCATAAAATACTCACTATGAAAAATTCAATAACCATATAATATAAGACATAATAATTAATTTGCGGAGATTCCAATAAAAAAATATTAGCAATTAATGTTAAAAATAGAAAATATCCAAGATAACTCAACAGTACGTATGATATTTTAAGACATACATTACAAGATATAGTCTGTTTGATTTTTGGAATAATCAGTTTGTATTGAATGTAAAAATAGATAATAGAACTAAATAACATATATCCGTAATTTGCTTCAAAAACAAGCAGACAAAAAGAGACTAATAAAACAGCTAAAAAATCCTTACGATCCAAAGCCTTTGAAAAAAGAACAAAAAGTACCGATAAAAGAGGCGGTAAAATAAGATATATGCTGCCTAAGGAGCTGTAAAGAACATAAAGTACAATATAGAGAAAAGGTACTATAGGTTTTTGATCAGAGATACTTCGTTGCATACCGGGAAATGTTTACATTTAATACAGTCAGCCCAAATTTTATGTTCAGGGAGGGACTCTTTTGGAATTTCTACAAAACCCAAGCGTTCAAAAAAAGATTGTTTATAGGTAAGACTAAGTACTCTTTGCACTCCAAGAGATTTCGCTTCATCCAGAACTTTATTAATCAGTTTTTCACCTATCTTTTGACCTCGAAAACCATCTTTTACAATTAAAGAACGGATCTCTGCGAGGTAGGATGTATGTATATGAAGAGCAGTAAAGCCTATAAGTTCACCATCAAAAAGTGCTAATGTATATGAACGAATATTTGTAGCGATCTCATCATCACTTCGATCCAGAATAACACCACTTGCAACTTCGAGAGATACAAGTTCTTGCATTTGTGCAATATCTGCAAGTGTTGCTTTAACAAATTCAAGTCTCTGCAACATCAGTTTCCTTTTCTTCATTCTCTTTTAATATATCATAAATCACTTTTATAATTTTTTTTGTACCTCTTTTTTTTGCACTTGAAACCATCAAAGCATTTGGAAATTCACGTCTAAGAGCACTCTGTTCTTTTTGATTTAACTTATCTATCTTTGTAAAGATCTGAATAATATATTGATCTTCTCGTGCATGAGAGAAGAGAAATTCACTTACTTGCGTATCGATCTCCAAATGTGGATGACGACAATCTATAAGATGAATAAATATTTTGATTTGCTCTCTGTTTGCTATGTAATCCGTAAGATTTTTTTCCCAGTCATGTTTTTGAGCCTTAGATACTTTTGCATATCCAAAACCCGGAAGATCCACAAATTTTGCTATAAGTTTGTCTCCGTTGTCTCTGTCCATAAAGGTTACATCAAAATAGTTGATAAGTTTTGTTTTACCTGGTGTTGAAGAGACCTTTGCAAGTCCTTTGTGATCGCTAAGTGCATTTAAAAGAGAACTTTTGCCTACATTACTACGCGCCATAAAAACTACTTCATTATGTTCTTGTGACTCTGGAGCAGCCTTATAATTTGGTGCTGATGTGATGAACTTTGCATCGACTATATCTACCATTTATTTATCCTCATCTATATCAAATATCATAATAACAGGCTCTTTCTTCAAACCTTTTGCATATGCTTTTCCATCTATAGTTTTTAATACTACTTCATCACCTAAAATCTCTTTTTTATCATTCAGTTGTTTCAAATGTACATTATCATAAAAATAGTACTCTTTTTTCTTTGGATAGTAGATTACTTTTCCAGCAACACCATCATAAACAGTACCCTCTTTTGTTGTAATAGTAAAAGAGACATTACCGACTGCTACAAATTTTGTAGGTTTTTTCTTTTGATCTATATAAATAGTTACTTTTGAAGCATTTAATTTATCATTTTTCTTTTTAATATGTACATTACCTGTAAAGACTGAAACCCCTGTATTTTGATCAGAAGTAAAAGAATTCGCTTTAATCTTCAACTCTTCGGCAGATAACAAAAGTGTCCACAACATCATAAGAAAAAATATACCTGCTACTCTCATTTACTTTCCTTCTTTTAATTGAATTTTTGCCTGAACATTTTTAGAAAATATTCTATTTTTGTTATTATTATATTGTATATATGAACCTTTAATAATACTATCGTTCAAATATGCGACATAACCTACATCACTTGTTGTAATAGAGGTTTTCTTGTTATACAAAGCTTTTTGTGTCTGAAAAGTAAGTCCATCATCTCTTAGATATGTTACATTTCCACTCAGGGTTACAAAGTCATCTTTATATATAGCATGATCTGCTTTCATATTTGCTATATAATTCTTTTCATTATCTGTATAATCCATTGTCTTAATTGTATATCTATCTGAATAACGTGTTGCAGAATTTCCTATCATAATAGTTTGCAAACCTATTTTATCAAGTTCATACATAGTAAAGTCTTTTATTTCAAACAAAGGCACATCTACAAATGTCTGCTGTTTAACCATTAAAGGTTTAAAAAAGATATAAATACTGATTAAGACACTTAAAATTAATGTAAAGAAAAGAGAAATCTTAATAACTTAATCCTTAATCCAAAGAGATATAAACTCTTCTTTTTGATTATTTTCTTCAATAATGATATCGATCATCTCTCGTACTGCTCCATCACCACCGTTTTTACTTAAAACTGTATCAACTATCATCTGAATATCTTTTACACCGTTTTTTGGTGTAAAACTTCGTCCTGCAAGAGAGAGCATTTTATAATCATTAAGATCGTCACCAATGGCTGCTACTTCCTGTAGTGAAAGTTTTAACGAAGATATAATATCATTTAAAACTCTGTCTTTATCTTTTATACCTTGAAAAAGATGTTTAATACCAAGTTCATCAGCACGTCTTTTGACTATAAATGAATTTCGCCCTGTAATAATAGCGACATGGTGTCCCATACGTATCCAACTTGCAATTGCCAAACCATCTTTTACATTGAACTCTTTAACTTCAGAAGAGTTGCTTGTGTAGATAATTTTACCATCAGTAAGACAACCGTCAACATCCAAGACAAGTAATTTAATCATAGTACATCTTTTGTGCTTGGAATACCAACACGCTCATTTGTTGCAGTAGCACGACGAAGTGCTACAGCAACGGCTTTAAAAGCCGCCTCAATGATATGGTGTCTGTTTTTTCCGCGAAGCTCAACAATATGCATACTAATACGTGCATTTAATGCAAAAGCTCTAAAAAATTCTTCAACAAGTTCTGTATCAAACTGCCCTACTTTTCCATTAACACTAAGCTCATAAACTAAAAAAGGACGGTTACTCAGATCAAGATCACAACTGACACACGCTTCATCCATAACAATATTTGCACTACCAAAGCGCTCCATCTTTTTTACAGGATAGATTGCTTCGGCAAGCAGTGAACCTAAAACAATACCAACATCTTCAACACTGTGGTGATCATCAATATGTGTGTCCCCTTTACAGCTTATAGTAAGATCTATAAGCGAGTGTTTGGAGAAACTCTCAAGCATATGATCTAAAAATCCCACCCCTGTATCAATACTGCTTGTGCCTGTACCGTTAATATCTAGCGAAATAGTTATGTCTGTCTCTTTTGTTATTCTTGTTTTTGTTATCATTTTTCTAATCCTCTCTTACAATAAATGCATATTTAAACTTGCCATTTGCTTTATAATCGCGAGCTTCTTGTTCGCCTTTAAACCCGGTTAACCACACTTTAAACATTCTACCCTGATCTGTCTGCATATCTTTTATAATTGTCTTATACCCATCAGTATGATCATACTTCTCTTGTGTAATCAAAGCACCTTCTATCTTTGAAAAAGAACCAATCTGAATAGCATATTTTCCGGCTAAAGACATCTTTTGTGGTAATTTTTTCAATTCTTGTTTTGTTGGAATATTATGTTTTCCCTTGCCTTCAAATCCTAAAACTTCTAAAGTTACAGGAGCAGTTCCGGTTCCTATCATATCTATCTTTGAAGCGGCCGCTTTTGAAAGGTCTATAATCCGTGTAGAGACGAATGGCCCTCTGTCATTTATACGCACAACTGTACTTTTACCATTGCGTCTGTTTGTCACTTTTACAATAGTATTCATTGGAAGTGTTTTATGTGCTGCTGTCATTGCCCACATATTGTACTTCTCTCCGTTTGATGTCAGCTTTCCATGGAAATTTGGTCCATACCATGAAGCATTACCTTGAAATCTATCACCAACACTGACAATTTGTGGATAGTATTTTTTCCCATGTACAACATATGGACGCATTGTCGCTTTTGAATATTTTTTTTGTGAAGGCGTGGAACGGTAGGCACTTTTATCATCACTGTAGCTCTTTGCAGTTGAAGAGGGTGCATAGTTATAGTTTCTATAAGCCCCCGGACCACGCGTACTACAAGCAGTAAATAAAAATAATATAGTGACTAAAAAGAGATAAAATATTTTATTCATAAAGTTTCAACCTCTCTCCGACTTTAATCAAAGATCCACTTAGATGATTTTGCAAACGAATATTTCGAACACTGATTCTATGTGCTTTGGCTATAGATTCTAAAGAGTCTCCTCTTTTTACAAGGTAGTAGTGTCTTGAATCTATCCTCTTTTTTGCACTCTTTTTTGGAATGGGGATTACAAGCTTTTGCTTTAATTTCAGTCTGTTGCTCTTTAGATGGTTAAAATCTTTTATGACTTTATAAGAGACACCATACTTTTTCCCGATATAAGAGAGATTATCTCCCCGTGTTACTATATGAATTTTATATATATTTTTAATAGGCTCTTGTTTATACTGCTGTTTAAACTCTGAAAGTTTAATGTATGGAATGTAAACATCATAACTTTTTGCATAAGGAGGAACAAAATTATACTTCAAGTGTCTGTTTAACTTCTGTAGATCTTTAAGAGGAATATGAATAAGTTCAGAAATACGTTCTAAAGATTCACCGCTTGAAAGTTTTACAGTAGAAATGGAGTAAGCATTTGCACGATTTAGCAGATATCCATACTCACTTTGCAATAAATACTGTTCATCACTGCCAATAAGCGCTAAAGCAATAATTTTTCGAATATAATAACGACTCTCTTTTGGTATATATTTTTTCTCTTCATCAAGTAAAACAGAGAGTTCATCACTGCCCGCTTTTTGAATGGCTCTTCCAAGACAGCCTTCTCCACAGTTGTAAGCAATAGCAGCTAGGTACCATTTTCCAAAACGTTCATAAAGTTTTGAAAGATACTTTGAAGCAGCTTTAGTTGATTTTACAAGATCTCGTCTCTCATCTACATACTCATCAATTTTCAAATCATACAGTTTTGCGGTACCTGGCATAAACTGCCAAAGTCCTGCTGCTCTTTTTTTTGAATATGCTTTTGTCTGAAAATTCGATTCAGCCATTGCAAGATAGAGAAATTCCTGTGGTACATCATACTTAGAAAGAGTACTTTTAATGGTAGGAATAAAGAGATATGCTTCATTCATTGCACGAAAAAAATGTATATTTTGTGAAAGAATTTTCTCTTTCATTTCATTCATAATCGGGTCATAAAGAAAAGATGGCTCAATATCAAAAGAGTTCAGTAGTTCTAACTCTTTATTTGTATTTCTGTCATATGTCAAGTTTGCGAACAGTACAAGCGGAAAAAGAAAGATAGTAATATATTTAATCATGAACAACTTTTATAATAAAATTTTAAATTATTTTATCCAAAAATTCATTAAAAAAAGTTGTAGAAATTTTAATATTAAGAAATATTAAAGAGTTTCAGGGCGTTTTGTGTTGTTATTTTCTCTATCTCTTCTCTTGAAGTTTCCAAAATTTCTGCCATTTTTTCTGCTATAAATGTAGTATAAAAAGGCTCATTTCTCTCCCCTCTATGTGGTGTCGGTGTAAGATAGGGTCCATCTGTTTCAATAATAAGTCTCTCTTTTGGAATGCGAGGCAAAATATTTACAAGTTTTTTTGCATTCTTAAAAGTTACTACCCCGCCAATACCAAAGTAGAAGTTCTCATCTCCAAGGCTTAGAAGCTCATCATCGGCATTAAAGCAGTGCAGCACACCACCAACCTCACCGGCACCATTCTCTAAAAGTATCATTTTAGCATCATGTGAAGCATTTCGAATGTGGACAATGAGTGGTTTGTTATGCTTTTTTGCAAAGTTTATCTGCCATGCAAAGATCTCTTTTTGCTTTGCTTTTTCTGCCGCTTTTTCTTCCTCGCTCCCCTCCAAACGAAAATAATCCATACCACATTCCCCTATGGCTACACACTTCTCATGTTCGACATACTGCTCAAAAGGTGCAGCATCAAAACCCTCAAGATCGTAAGGGTGTACCCCTATAGCAAAGTAGACATCGTCATACTTTTGGGCAATACTAATAGCCTTCTCAAGGGTGCTCAGATCCGCTCCGGGAATGATAAAACGCTCTACTCCACCCTTGCGGGCACGATCTAAAACTGCATCAAGATCCGCATCATATCTTGCATCATCTAAGTGAATATGTGTATCTATTATCATCTCTTTTTTGCCTCCAGTAACTCTTTTGCAAAGCGCTTTGCCTCTTTTGAGATCTTGTCACCGCTGATGATACGTGCGATCTCATCAACACGCTCATCAAAGCTAAGCTCTTTTGTTTTTGAAATAGTACCATCTTTATAGACTAAAAAGTGCTGATCTCCCATAGAAGTCAGCTGCGGTTGGTGTGAAATTACAAAGATCTGAAAATGTTTGGCAAGCTGTTTAAGCACCCGTGCCACACTCATAGACTCTTCACCACTAAGGTTGGCATCGATCTCATCAAGCATTAAAACTCCACCGTTTTTACTCATATGTTCAGACTTGAGTGCCAAAACAGCTAGACGTAGCCGATTAAACTCCCCTGTTGAGATCTTCTCAAGCTTTGTGCCATCGAGATCTATAGAGAGTATATCCTGCCCTGATGCTGTATAGTCTCTTGTTTGCAGACTCACCTTTGCTTCTCGAAGATAGAGGCTTTTTAGGTAGCTGTTAAGATCTGTTTCAAAAGCTCCAAGTGCATCTTGACGCAGACGTGTCAACTCTTCTGCTAGCTCTGCCAACTCCTGTGAGAGTTGCGCATACTTGGCTGTAAGTGCACCCTTTTCGATCTCTATGTTCTCATACTTTTGTAACTCTTTTTCTTTTTGTGTTTTGTACTCCAAAGCTTCGTCAATGCTGCCATAACGACGTTTTAGTCCACCAAGCTCTTCTATGCGGTTAAGAACGGACTCTACATCAACATCTTCAAGTGCATCAAAACGCTCCTGAGCCCCCTCAAAAACAGCACGAAGCTCATTCATAGCATCATCAAAGAAACTGCTCTCAACATCAAGGCTCTCTAGCGCACCACTTACCAAATGCTCATAGTTAAAGATAGTATTGGCACTCTCTATGCTCTCTAAAACCTTCTCTTTGCGTGAAAGCTCTTTTTTTATTTCAAGTAGTTCTTCATCTTCATTTGGCTGAGGATTGACATCATTTATCTTTTGGATCTCAAAAGCTGCAAACTCTTTAAGCTCTACTATCTTTCTCTCTTCATCTTCAAGTGTTTTGAGCTCCTGTTTGCAAGTATGGTACTCACTGTAAAGTGAAGCAAACTGCTCTTTAAGTGCGCTTACACCACTCTGCTTTGCTTCTATACGGACATCTAAAATGCTTAAAAGATTCTCATTTTCAAAGTCGCTGAAATCTTTGAGACTGAGATGACGCAGATAAGGGGAAGCTATCTTATGAATAGCTTTTCGTGAGAGACTTTGATTGTTAATAAAGTAGCGGGATTTCTCTTTTTTAAGATGTTTAAAGACATTGATCTCATCGTTTTGGATCCCGCAAGACTCCTCATCTATCTCCCACGTAACACTGCTTTCACACAAAGAGGCATCACACGAACTCCCCCCGACAGAAGATAAAATTGACTCCATAAGTATAGACTTTCCACTTCCACTGGGACCAGTAAAAACCACAAGCCCATTTTTGAGTTCAAGCTCAACCTCATCAAAACTAAGATAATCTTTTAGGTAAAATCGCTCTATCATTGTTTGCCTTTTTCGTCTCTTATCTCTTTTAGTATTTGTATAGTAGTATGAAAAAACGAGGATATGCAAAAATATGACAAATTGTCATATAATCTTAAAAATCTAAAGGGCTCACAAGTTTAGCTTTGCAAAAAAGGATTCCCTTGTTTTGTGTCATAGGTGGGACTCTTTTCTTTGTTGCTAAAAAAGAAGAAAATCCCCAATAAAAATACATATTCTTTTAATAAATTAACATTTTATGTGTTTATTTATTTTGACAATAGAGAACTCTTTTAGATAAAATATTTTTACTTTTTGTAATTGAAATTTTAAAAATTTTTATTAAAAGTAATAATTTAGTTTATAAAATAAAAATTTAGTTGTATATCTTTTTAACTATATAAAAAAGGATATTGAAAATGATAAATTTAAAAGAAGTAAATGAACAAATTATTTGGAGAGAAAAACATCCAAAAGGAATAAGAAATTTGAAAAAATATATTAATGAAATTACAGATATAAAAATAGAATGGGAAGGTTCATACTCTTTAGAGGATATTGGTTTTAATGAGACTGAATATAATTATTCAAAAAAAAATTGTAAATTAAATGATGAATTAATAGATTATGGTATTTACCAAATATATGGTTATCATCCTGTATATGGTACCAATGTATTATTATATATTGGAAAAGCTCAAAATCAAACTTTTGCTACAAGAATAGCACAAGAAGGTTGGGAGTACAATGAAGACTCTAAAAATATACAAATTTATGTTGGTAGAATTTATAATGAAAATAATAGTAGTGATGAAGTATGGGATGAACTTATAGACACTGCAGAAAGAATGTTGATTTATTCTCATGAACCAGCTAGAAATTCATCAAATATTTTAAATATAACAAGAGATAAAGAAAAACTAAAATCATTTGAAGATATAAGAATCTTTAATTATGGTAGATATAAAAGTTTAATGCCAGAAATTTCTGGAGAAATGTGGATTAAAGAATCAGAAGTAACAAAACTTTTTGGAGAAAGCTAAAAGCTTAACAAAAAGTAGCAACAAAAATATGTTATTAAAGTCGATTTTAGACTTTAATAACCTGAAAGAGATATATCTTTTGAAGATGTTATTTTAGCACTAGAGAGTGGTTATCTACTTGATGATATAGATCATCCAAATCTTGATATAAATATAAAAAATTATGTATTCCTTGTTCCTTATGTTGAAGATGACACATCAATCTTTTTAAAAAATATAATAAACAAGGAATCATAATGTTGGATTTTAATGAATATGAAACAAAGCTACTTCAAAGTGTTGAAAATGGAAAGTGGCAAAGTCGCAGTAATATTAATGAATATATGAAAGACAACAAAATATCGTAGCCAATAAGGGACTGTTCAAAAATCTGTGTCAATCGGGTAAAATAACAATTACCCAAGGAAACACAGATGAAGATAGAAATAGATGTAGA
>Ga0256837_1002364_pt1 | contig 11753 bp, 13 predicted proteins | sample 4562384metaG_FD_185976 | JGI IMG/M metagenome (GOLD analysis project Ga0256837, IMG submission 185976) | Hydrothermal vent microbial communities from Guaymas Basin, Mexico - 4561-384 | ecosystem: Environmental > Aquatic > Marine > Hydrothermal vents | place: Mexico: Guaymas Basin | collected... | reverse complement strand
ATCTGCACTTGACTTGACAATTATTAATGAAAATGGTGTTGAGTTAAATATGGGTACAAAGATTGATGAGTTTGTGCAAGCTACGCAATCTGACTTTCAGGCTTTAAACTCTACATGTAGAGATAACAGAGATTTACTTTTAGAAGTTATGAGTTTTGCAGGATTTACTCAATTACCAACTGAATGGTGGCACTTTTCATATGGAGACCAGATATGGGCTGTTGATAATAGTTGTGAAAACTCTTTATTAGAAGCAAAATATGGAATAATTACTTAGGGTTTGTAATAATATTTTCAGTTCTAATCTTTTTTAAAATTATTTGAGACTGTATATTATACATAACACTATCTGAAAATGTGTAGTCTGTATCATCTGCGCTTTCATGGCAAGCTATACAAGAGGCTATTTTTCCTGATGCATAAGATTTTATACCAAGTTCACCATAAACACCATACCACCAATTAGAATTTTTAATATCATAAGTATCTTCCATTTTCATCATAATTACTAATCGTGATATATCATCTCTATTTTTCTTAGAATATAAAGGTTTAACAATAATAGATCCTTTCTTAAATAACTCTTTTTCTAAAAGATATTCTTTTATAGCAGTTTTATTTACATAGATATCTATGTATGCGTTGTGATCTTGTGATTCTAATAGCTTATAATTTAATTTTATTAAATTTTTCCAATTTGGAAATATATGTTTATTATTTTGAGTATCTTTTGCTAAAGTTAATGTGCATAAAAATAAAATTAGTAGTATATAATTTATCATATTATCTCATTTCGTAGTATTAATAGATTGTAATATAATAAAACTAAAACTTATAATAAAAAATTGGGATAATAAGTTTAACTAATTGTGCTATTATTTTAAGAATATATTACAAAGTATGGATACTCAAATGACTATAAAAGAATTAGATAAAAAATATGTACTTCCAACTTACGCGCGTGGTGATGTTGAGTTTGTAAGTGGTAAAAATGCGAGACTTATGGATGCTGATGGTAAAGAGTACATTGACTTTACTTCGGGTATTGGTGTTGTAAGTGTTGGGCATGCAAACGATAGAGTAAATGCAGCTATTTGTAAGCAAGTCTCAGAGATTACGCACACTTCAAATCTTTATCACATAGCAGCTCAAGCTAATGCCGCTCAAAAACTTGTAGAAGCAAGTGGATATGATATGCAATGTTTTTTTGGAAACTCTGGTGCTGAAGCAAATGAGGGTGCTATAAAGATTGCTAGAAAGTATGGTGAAAAAGATGGAGAGATTAAAAGATATAAAATTATAACACTTCAACACTCTTTTCATGGTCGTACTATTACAACTGTAAAAGCAACAGGACAAGCATCTATGCATAACTATTTTGGACCATTTCCTGATGGCTTTGTATATGCTGATACGATGAATGATGTTGAGGGTTTGCTTGATGACCACACTTGTGCGGTTATGATAGAACTTGTTCAAGGTGAGGGTGGAGTTCAGCCTCAGGATAAGGCAGAAGTAAAAGCTTTAGAAAAATTACTAAAAAGTAAGGGTGTTTTACTTATAGTTGATGAAGTTCAAACTGGTGGATATCGTACAGGAGAATTTCTAGCTTCAAATGTTTATGATATTACTCCAGATATTGTTACTTTGGCAAAAGGTATTGGTGGTGGCGTACCAATCGGTGTAGTTATGACATCTTTAAAAGATGTTTTAAGTGCAGGTGATCATGGTTCAACTTTTGGTGGAAACTTTTTAAGTACATCGGCTACTTGTGAAGTGCTAGATGTTTTAAAAGAGCAAAAAGATAGTGGAGAGTTAGAAAAAACTACTAAATACTTTAATAATGTATTAGATGAATTTTTTCAAAAAAATAAAGAGTTATTTACTCAAAAAGTAGGAATAGGGCTTATGTGTGGACTTCGTACTAAAGATGCAGACACTTTAAATGCTATTTTGTCTTCTGCAAAAGATAATGGTGTTATGGTTTTAAAAGCAGGGCGAAATACTTTGCGATTTTTACCACCACTTACAATTACTAAAGAGGAAATTGATGAAGGTTTTACATCTCTTAATCGCGCTATATCTTCTTTGTAGTACGCAACTTTTAGCAAAAGAAGAAACAAAAGATTTAGATAGATATATATCACAAAATAAAAATGAGCAGTTTAATGCTGATTATAAAAAGAATGAAGCTGAAAGTTCTCAACTTCGTGATTCTTGGATAGCACCTATCATTATAGACTACTCTCAAACAGTTAGTAATCCTTATGATTCTAAACAAAAACAAAGAGATGCAGGGATAGCTATGAGTCAGCCTATCTTTCAAAGTGGTGGAATTTACTATGGTATAAAATTTGCACAAGCTTCCAAGGCTTATGGAGATTATACTGTTGATGTCGCTAAAAGAAAGTTGATAAAGAGTGCTGTTTCATTACTTATGCAGATAAAACAAACTCAGCTTCAAGAAGAAAAGCAAAAACTACAAATAGAAAACTCCGAGATAAGTCTTGCTCAAAAAAAAGAGCAGTATCTAAATGGTCAGCTTGATTCTGGTTTTTTAAATAATGCGATTATTGAGAGAAATATCGTAATTCAAGTACTTTATGATATACAAACAAATAAACAAAGATTACTTTCACAGTTTCAAGCTATATCTGATGTAAATCCGGATGAACTTCAAATTCCATATTTAGAGAGTTTAAGTGAAGATGAATTTTTAAATAATAATATAATACTTCATATGTCAAAAAGTGAGATAGAGCGAAATAAATACAATAAAAATGTAACAGTTGCAAAGTATCTTCCAAGTGTAAATTTAGTAGCTGGATATAGTTGGCAAAAAAGTGAAGATCAGTCATTTTTTTCTGGTTCTAGTACGGTTTCACAAGAGACGAATTTTTATAATTATGGATTTCGTGCTACTTTACCACTTGATATAAATACTTTTAGAGATGTTGAAGTCTCTCAAATAGATTATTTAAAATCTAAACTTTTGATAGAAGATAAAAAACGTGAGCTAACTGCTACTTTTGAACAAGTGATGCAAAATATAGAAAATTTTGATAATAAAAAGAATCTAAGTAAAGAAAATGTAGATATATATGATGAATTACTTCAAGAAACAAAAGATCTATTTGCAGCTGGATATAAAACAAAATATGATGTTGATTTACTTCAGAACTCTGTAAATATTGAAAATATGAATATAAAAATATTTGAGATAGATAAACAACTAGAACTTTTAACACTATACGAGACATATAAAAAATGATGAAATTTAGTACATATATGACAGATTGGCTTTATGGTGATGATGGCTACTATTCTACTTATAAAAACATTGGTAAAGATGGTGATTTTTATACAGCAGTTAGTACTTCTAAGTTTTTTGGTGGGACTATTGCTAAACATATAATATCTTTAGTTGACGAAGGCTTTTTAAAAAAAGGTGGGACTATTTGTGAGATTGGTGCTCATCATGGCTATTTTTTAGCTGATGTTATAGAGTTTATATATACATTAAGACCAAAATTACTAGAGACTTTAAAGTTTGTTATTATCGAGCGTTTTGATGACTTACAAGAGTTTCAGAGAGATTACTTTAAAGAGAGTTTTGGAGATGTTGTAAAATTAACTCATTTCAAATCTCTAAGTGAACTAAAATGTGACAATGCTTTTTTTATAGCAAATGAAATTTTTGATGCCTTTCCTTGTGAGCTTTACTACAAAGGTAAAACAGCAAGAGTTGATGGACATAAGATAGAGTTTGATGTTGAGGATAAATGGGTAAAAGAAAAAGCAGATAAATACTATAAAGACCGTGGTGAAATTGCACGAGGTTATGAAGAGTTTGCTCGTGAAATGGCCTCTACATGTAGAGCATTTGAATTTATGACTTTTGATTATGGTGAGATGAAGGCTCGTCCTGATTTTTCACTAAGAATTTACTCTAAACATGAAGTGTTTCCTTTCTTTGATGAAAATATAAAACGAGAGAAACTATTCGCAAAGTCTGATATAACTTATGACGTTACATTTGAACATGTTAAAGATGCTTACGAAGCTGCTGGTGTTGAGTTTATAGAGATAAAGGCTCAGATGGTTGCTTTAGTAGATATGGGTATATTAGACCTACTAGAGATGCTTAAGTCAAACGTAGAAGAAAAGATATATGAACAAGAGTTACAAAAAGTAAAAACTTTAATCATGCCAAATATGTTGGGAGAAAGATTTAAAATGGTGCGGTTTAGAAAAAACTAAACCTTATATTTCAAAAGATTATAGATTATAGATTGTCTATAATCTTTTGAAGTTCTGCTGGACGATTTGATGCTCTAATAGCAACATCTTTAGAAATTTTGTTGTTTTGGAGAAATTCTAAAAGTTGGTCAGTTTGAGTAACCATATTTGTCTCATTTTGATTAAGTTGCATTTGTGAATAGATCTGATGAACTTTGTCTTCACGAATAAGATTTTGAATAGCTGGATTTGTAATAAGTACTTCTTGAGTAGCTATAACTCCACCACCAAGTCTAGGCATAATAGTTTGAGAAATAACAGATATAAGTGAAGATGCAAGTTGTGCACGAACTTGAGCTTGTTCCCCTGCATCAAAAACATCAATAATACGATTTATAGTAGCTGGAGCAGAGTTTGTATGAAGTGTACCAAAAACAATATGTCCAGTTTCAGCAGCAGTTAAAGCTGCAGAAATAGTCTCTTTATCACGCATTTCCCCAACTAGAATAACATCAGGATCTTGTCTTAATGCATATTTTAGTGCAGCTTTAAAACTTGCAGTATTTTCCCCAACTTCTCGTTGAGAAAATAGTGATTTTTTATTTTGATGAACAAACTCAACTGGATCTTCAATTGTTATAATATGCTTATTTTCTGTAATATTTATCTCATTTAGCATAGAAGCAAGAGTTGTAGATTTACCACTCCCTGTTGGTCCAGTTACAAGTATAAGACCTTTTTCTTTTTTAACAAGTTCTTTAAAAATAGGATTATTACCAAATTTTTCAAGATTTGGAATTTCAATAGGAATCATACGAAATGCACATGCAATTCCTTCAATAACTCGATAATAATTTACACGAAATCGACCAACATTTTCAAGTTCAAAAGAGAAGTCAAGTTCGTTATGTTCTTCAAATTCTTTCTTTTGTTTATCTTCAATTAATGAATAAGCCATCTCTTCAACTTGTTTAGCGTCTAAAATAGGTAGGTTTAAAGGCTTTAGCTTTTTATCTATCCTAATTTGTGGTTCCGCTCCTGGAACTAAATGTAAATCTGAAGAGTCAAAGTGTAAAACACTCTTTAATAGTTTTTTAATATCTATCGGTTTAGATTCTGCTTCACTCATAATAATTCCTTTTTTTGTTTAGTATATTATTCTATGATTTTTGGTACTATGAAAAAGTGATCAGCACTTTGTGGTGCATTTTTTAGTATATCATCATTAATTGTTGGATTACATATTGGTGTATCAACTCTTAGTATAGTTGCTTCACTATTCATAGCGAATTTAGCATTAACACCACCAGTATTTAACTCACCTAAGTTATCTACAAAATTCATAATTTCTGAAAGCTGTTCTTTTATCTCTTCTCTTTTTTCATCATTTACTTTTAAAAATGATAATTTTTCTAATTTAGCTAATAGTGCATCATCTACTTGCATTTTTACACCTTTATAATAAATTTACTAGATTGTAACAAAAAAAATCTATCTATTTGATGAAAGTTTAACAAAATATTCGATATTATTTTATACTTTTTAATAATTATATAAATATAAGGATTTTTTTTGAGTTTAAAAGAAAACATTACTATGGTAAAAGAGGAGTTAAACTCCGAGGAAAAGTTTTTTGAAAAAGCTGTTATGACTGAAAAATTTGTAAAAAAATATAAAAACATAATGATAGCATCTGTTGTAGCAGTTGTTGTACTAGTTGCAGCAAATATTGGATATGAGGCTAATGAGGCTTCAAAAAAAACAGCAGCTAATGAACTTCTAGCAAAGTTAAGCTCCAATCCAAGTGATAAAATTTCATCTTCAAAACTTCATACTTTAAATCCTGAACTATATGATGCTTGGGTTTTTTCACAAGCTTCTATAAATAAAGACATGCTAACTATGAAAGAGTTGAAAAATTCAAAAACATTAATTATTTCTGATTTAGTAAAATATGAATTAGCTAATGATGTTTCTTCTTTAGATAAATATTCTTCTAGCCAAGATGCTATTTATAAAGATTTGGCACTGGTTCAATCTGCTGTAATTCTTTTGAATGAGAATAAAATAGATGAAGCACACAATCAACTATCTAAAGTTTCAAAACAATCTTCTCTATCTAAAATAGCTTCTGCTCTTATGCATTATGGGTTAAAGTAGTAATTTGAAATCTTTATCTTTAATTTTAGCAATAACAATAACTCTATTTTTCTCTGCTTGTGCTTCTAAAGAAGTTTTTGAACCAGAAAATATTTCAGATGATTGGGAATATTATGGAAGTAGTGATTTTAAAATTGAAAACATTGCTTCAAACTCAGCACTAGTTGAAGATAAGAAAGTTTTAATTGATGGTGATATAGTAAATATCACAATAAATGAAAATGAAAAATTATTGGGTGCTAGTGATGGATGGGTAATAAGTTCTACCATAGATGGTAATTTAACATTAAGAGGTGTTGAAAAAAGTTCACTAGTAGAGCATTTTGATCTTAAAAGAACCATAGCAACAGCTAGTATTAAAGATGATACTTTAGCAGTTCTATTTACAAATAATAAAATGGCACTTTATTCTATAAGTTCAAAAAAGTTACTTTTAAAAGAACAAGGTGATGCTCCGATAGTTATAAACTCAAAGGTTATCGCGCCATATTTCAAAGATAATCTTGTAATATTCTCAACATTAGATGGTAAAGTTGTCTTAATTAATTTAGATACAAGAAAAAAACTTAGAACAGCTATTGTAAGCTCGGAAGATAATTTTAATAATGTTATTTATTTTAATTTTGTTGATAATAAAATTATAGCTTCAACAGGTAATAAAATTTTATCATTAGCAAAAAAAGAGTTAAGAGTTAAGTATGATATTAGAAATGTTATAGATGATGGTAAAAATATATATCTTTCAACAAAACAAGGTGAAATAGTATCATTAACTCCAGATTTACAGTTAAATAAAAAGGTTAAGTTTCCTTTTGCTCACTTTCTAGGAATGATTATGGGTGTAAATAAACTATATGTTCTTGAGAAAGAGGGGTATATAATAGAACTTTCAAAAGACTTACTTGAGTATAAAATTTATGAAGCAGATGTTGAAGATGGATATATATTTATAAATGGAAAAGTTTTTTACATAGATGATGAGTATATACTCGTAGAGTAGAGTTAAATTGTCAAATGAACTAGAAGCTTTTATAGAGTACATAAGTGTAACTAGAGCTCTTAGTAAAAAAAGTGTTCAAGCTTATCAAAGTGATTTAAGTAATATAGAAAATATTTTATCTAAACCACTTATATCTTTGGACTCAAAAGCTCTTTTAGAAGTTTTGAGCTCTTACAAAAACAAAAGAACATTAAATAGAAAACTATCATCAGTAAACTCTTTTTTTGATTTTTGTCATAAAAATCAATTTTTAGAAACAAAAACAAAACTAAAATTCGCAAAAATTCCAAAGTTACTTCCAAAATTTTTATCTTTTAATGATATCCAAAATGCTTTAGAGTTGATAGATAAATCAACTTTACTAGGTAAGAGAGATTATGCTCTTATACTTTTTTTATATGCAAGTGGTGCTAGGATAAGTGAGTGCCTATCTTTAGCTAGAGAAGATATTGAAGGTGATTGGCTTCATATAAGACATGCAAAGGGTGAAAAAGAGAGAATAGTACCTTTAGCTTCTGTGTCAAAAAAAGCTATCGATGAGTATTTATCTGAATTATCTTATGAAAAAGATTTTATATGGTCTAATTATAAAGGTAATAGACTTAGTAGAATATCTGCATTTAAAATAACTCAAAAGTATTTAGGAGTATCTCCTCATGTACTTCGTCACTCTTATGCTACTTCACTTATATCTGGTGGCGCTGATTTAAGAGTTGTACAAGAGCTACTTGGTCATGCTTCACTTTTAACAACACAAGTTTATACACATATACAAAAACAAGATTTAAAAGATACAGTTGATGTATGTCATCCAATGGCAAAGGAAAACTTTTGAATAAAGTAAATAATCCTATATTTTCCAAAGCATTTTTAGAATCACTTTTTTTTACACAAAATAAATGGCACCAACATGGAGTTTTATTACATACTCTTCGTGTAACTTACTATGCTATTAAAGGATCAGGATTAAAATTTTTAGCTGCTGGACTTTTACATGATATTGGTAAACCTTTTACTGCTTTTGTTAAAGATGAAGAAGATAGAGAATTTAATGAATATAGTTTTACAGACCACGAAGAGAGGTCTTATCAGATTATTAAGAATTGGTTTTTTATAAGTGAGTATACTAAGAGTATTGTTCGTTATCATTATCTTATCCGAGATATTAAAAAATCAAAGATAGAAAACCCAGCAAGATATAAAGAAAAAAAGAAAATATGGGATAGACTTTCTTCTGAGATAAAAGAAGACTTGGAAAGCTTTTTGCTTTATGACGATAAAGGTAAAGGCAAAAAAAGACGCTAGAACCTAACACTTTTGTAACAATATTGATGTATAATGTAAATATTCATTAGCTTATCTATTTGATTTTTCAAATAAATAAATTAAAATAATCCGATTTAAATTTATTTAAATACTCTACATGTAGACATTGATAAGATAAAAATAAAAATATATTTGTAAAATCAAATAAAATATATAAAAAACTTTGGAAAAAGGAAATTTAAGTAATTTAATGGAAACTGTTAATTTAATCACTATTATAAGTATTGCATTTTTAGGTTCATTTGGACATTGTATAGGAATGTGTGGTGGAATAGTTTTAGCATATTCAAGTATAAAGATAGAACCAAGTGCATCAAAAGTATCACAAACTAAAGCACATCTACTTTACTCTTTCGGTCGTGTAACTACCTATACTTTTCTTGGTGCTTTATTTGGAGCTATTGGTGGTGTAGTTACTTTTAATAACACTGCTAATGGAGTTTTATTTGTAGTTACTGGAATCATTATGGTTCTAGCAGGATTGTCTTTAATGGGTAAGATAAAATTTTTGACGCTCATTGAACACTCGTTTTCATCTACATCTATATATAAAAAAGCATTTCAAAAGATATTAAATTCTAAATCCAATAGTAGCTTTTTTATACTGGGTATGCTCAATGGACTTTTACCATGTGGTTTTGTATACTTTTTTGCTATAACTGCGGCAAGTACAGCAAGTCCATTTTATGGAGCATTCGTGATGTTTATCTTTGGGGTTAGTACTATTCCAGCTATGTTCTCTCTTGGTTTTTTAGCTTCATTATCCTCTGCAACAAGTTTTAGAAATATGATGATGAGTTTATCATCATTAGCAGTTATACTTTATGGACTATATACAATTTATAATGGTTTTGGGCACTTCACTAATTAGATTTAAACTGCTATAATAACTTTAAAAAATAAGGTAATTATTTTGAAAAGTTCAATTATTGATAGTATTAAATCTCTTCCTCCACTTTCAGCTACAATTTTAGAAATAAATAGAATACATGCAGACCCTGAAGCAACTATTGCTGATATGGCAAAAGCTATTGATCATGACCCTATGATAATAGCAAACTTATTAAAAGCTGCTAATTCTCCTCTTTATGGTTTTGCGAGACAGATTAAAAATGCAGCCCAAGCAGTTAGTCTTTTTGGTATGGGAATGACACGTTCTATTGCTATTGGGAACTCTATAAGAAAACTTTTAAATGTTGATATGAAACCTTATGGAATATCTTCTGAAAAATTTGCAAAAATTTCATCACTTCAAGCAACATTAGTTCTGAATTGGTATAAAAAAATAGATAAGCAAAAAGCTGAAAAATTATATCTTGCAGCATTTTTACAAGAGACAGGAAAGATTTTAATAGCTTCTAATGTTATTCAAGAAGATGAGGGTATATCTTTTGCTTCAGAAGTTGAGATGTCAAATAATCTTGCAGCAGTGGAAAAAGCATATACAGATATGACTTGTGGTGAAGTTACTGCAATAGTATTTGATCATTGGGGTTTTGATAAAGAGTTTATAGATATGATTCGTTATTCAGATGTTCCATCTGCTGCACCTGATGATATAAAAGAGTATTCTATGGCACTAAATATCATAAAAACAGCTATTCCAATTAATAAACCACTCTCTGAAATGGGTATTAACTTTGCACTTAAAAAAGCAGATGATGCTGGATATGATCATGAAATTTTAGAAGATTCTATTGATGATTTATTAGATACTCTGTAATAAATGTCTAATACTTATAACTATAAAGAACTAAAAGAGGGTTTACTGTTACGGACTGCCATACAAGGTTTGAGCCAAAAAGTAGATCCAAATGATGAAAACTATGAAACTTATGTAAAGTTAATTCAAGAAGAGATAATTGAACTTTATAAGATAAACTTTGATGGATACATGATGCTTTTGGCTGATGTTGTTTTAGTTTCTCGTGAGATTTCTGGTTTTGTATCTTGTTTTGGGAGTATTCAAAACTCTTTAACTGCTTTTGCATTAGATATTGTTGAGTACTTTGATATTGAACAGTATGATTTTGAAAAGTTTACACCATTTGTCAAAAAACCTGTTGTAAACATACTTATATCAAACTATGCAAATGCTGGATGTATGGGTTATGTTAAACATAAATTTCCAGACTTAATAAAAAAAACAAAAAAACGAACAATAATTTTCAATGATGATTTAAAAATAAAATTTATAGACCTAGGTATAGAGCTTAGAGTTAAACAAGAAGAGTGGTAAACATGAGTAAAGTAGTTACAATAATAGATACATTTGGTTTTTTCTTTCGTAGTTTTTATGCCCTCCCACAACATCTCAAAAATAAAGATGGTTTTCCAACTGGATTGCTTACAGGTTTTACAAACTTTATCTCAACATTAGAAAAACAACATGATAGTGACTACATAATTTTTGCAATAGATACAAAGGGTAATACTTTTCGTAATGAGATAGATCCAAATTATAAAGCAAACCGCAAAGCACCTCCAGAAGAGCTTACAATGCAGCTTCCAGTAGCAATAGAATGGATAGATAAGATGGGTTACAAAACTCTTGGAATGAGTGGATATGAAGCTGATGATATGATAGCAACAGTTACCCATCTAGCTAAAGAAAAAGGCTATACAGTTCGTGTAGTCTCTCACGATAAAGACCTTTACCAACTTATAGATGATGGTCAAGTTACGGTTATCGATGCAATAAAGCGAAGAGTTATGGATGAAGATGCTTGTTATGAGAAGTATGGTGTAACTCCTAAGCAGTTTATAGATTATCAGTCTATTTTGGGTGACACTGCTGATAATGTCCCTGGTGTAAAAGGGATAGGTAAGGTTGGAGCTGAAAAACTTTTAAAAGAGTATGGTACACTTGATAAAATTTATGAAAATGTAGATGAGATAAAAGGTGCAACACAAAAAAAACTTATAGAATCAAAAGATAATGCTTATATGTCAAAAGAACTTGTAACACTAAAGCCTGATGTGTTTTGTGAGTTTGATTTTGAAGAGTATAAGATGGATATAGAACATC
>Ga0256837_1002363_pt1 | contig 11754 bp, 9 predicted proteins | sample 4562384metaG_FD_185976 | JGI IMG/M metagenome (GOLD analysis project Ga0256837, IMG submission 185976) | Hydrothermal vent microbial communities from Guaymas Basin, Mexico - 4561-384 | ecosystem: Environmental > Aquatic > Marine > Hydrothermal vents | place: Mexico: Guaymas Basin | collected... | reverse complement strand
ATAAAAGTATTTTTAAATCAATTTATATATTTTGATAATACTCAAGAAAAATGGGTAAATTTAGAGATTGATGATCTAAAAATAGATATTCCAAAAATAACATCAGATTTAAAAAAAGTTATAAAATATAATATAAAATTTAATTTACCAAAAGATGGTAATGTATCATTAGTAGGAGATATAATACCTGCAACAGTAGATTTAAATACAACTATAAATCTTAATAATATTATTTTTGATCCTTATACTGTATATCTTAAGAGATTTGTAAATTTAGATTTAAAAAAAGCTTTATTAAATAGTAAATTAAATATACACTTGTCTAAAGTAAAAAATGAATTTTTACCTAAAATAGATGGTGATCTATTTTTAGATGATATTGATATATGGCATAGTTTAAAAAATAAAAGATTGATTTCTTTTGATCAATTAGCCTTAAAAGGGATAAAAGTTACTACAGATAATCTAAATATAGACAATATTATTTTAAATAAATTTTATACAAAATTTATAATTTCTAAAAAAAGAACAACTAATTTTGATAATATATTAGTTAAAACAAAATCTAAAAAAGAAGTTAAAAAGAATAAGAGTAAAAATAAATTTAATTATAAAATTGGCTCAATAATTTTAAAAGATAGTAAAACTGATTTTTCAGACTTTTCATTACCTTTACAATTCTCAACTAAGATTCACACTTTAGAAGCAAATATAAAAAATATATCATCTAACGATAAAATTACAAATGTAAAATTAACAGGAGTAATAGATAAGTATGGAATGGCAACAATTAGTGGAGATATAAATCCATCTAATTTTAAAAAGAAAACTGATATAAAGATAGATTTTGAAAACCTTGATGTAACATCATTCTCACCATATTCTGGTAAATTTATTGGAAATAAAATTTCAAAAGGTAAACTATGGTTAGATTTGACTTATCATATTAGAGATTCAAAACTAACAAGTTCAAATAATATGAGATTGAAAGATTTAACTTTAGGTGAACCTGTTGAGAGTAAAGATGCTATAAATTTACCTATAGGTTTTGTTATAGCACTACTTGAAGATAGTGATGGTTTTATTGATGTAGACGTTCCAGTTGAAGGTGATATTGATAATCCAGAGTTTAAACTTGGTGGAGCTATATGGGGTGCAATTGGAAATGTTATTAAAAATATCATAAGTTCACCTTTTAGATTTCTAGGTTCTATTCTTGGTATAGATTCAGATGAATTGGGAAGTTTAACTTTTGAATATGGAGCATATGAAATAGTTCCATCTCAAAAAGAGAAACTTGATAATTTGATAAAAGTTTTAAAGAAAAAATCAAATTTAGTTTTATCTATAAATCCAGTATATGATAAGAAAAATGATAAGTATATTTTACAAAAACAAAAATGGGAAAAATTAATTTTTAAAAAAGATAGAGACAAATTTATAATCTCTTATTTTATTAAAAAGTTTGGAAAAAAAGAGTATCAAAATATTCAAAAAAAGAATAAGAGTAAAGATATAATATCTACTTTAGAAAGTAAGCTTATTTTAACAATAGAAATTAAACAAAAAGATTTTGAATATTTAGCAACTCAAAGGGTTAATAATATTAAAAAATATTTATTAGAAAATGGATTATCCCAAAATAAAGTAAAAATCATCCAAAATATTATAAATAAAGATTTTTCAGATACTAAAAATATCATACTTACTTTAGATGTAAATATAAAAAAATAACTCTTTCTTAAGTCTACTATTGTTAAAATCTAATATAAAGATATATAATAAATAAGGTACTTAAGAGTAATGAATTATAAAGAAGAGATAATAAAATTAAAAAAAGAGTTAGATGTAACAATTGTTGCTCACTTTTACCAAAAAGATGAAGTTTTTGAGCTTGGTGATATTGTTGGAGATAGTTTAGAATTAGCTAAAAAAGCTATGGCAGCAACTACAAAAAATATTATATTTTGTGGTGTTGGTTTTATGGGAGAAAGTGTAAAAGTTTTAAGTCCTGAAAAAAGAGTTATGATGCCTAAAATTGCTTGTTGTGCAATGGCAAAGATGATTGATGTCGAATATTTTGAAGAAAATTTAAAGATTTTAAATAATGCTGGTATATCTAATGATGATATCTTACCAATTACATATATAAATTCATCTGCTGCAGTAAAAGCTGCAGTTGGGAAAATGGGTGGATATGTTTGTACTAGTTCAAATGCATTTAAAATAATTGAAAAAGGCCTTACAAGTGAAAAGAAAATATTTTTTGTTCCAGATAGATGTTTAGGTCAAAATTTTGCAAATCAAATGAAACTAAAATCAGCCGTAATAGGTATAAATAGCATAGAAGATGTTAAAAGTTCTGATATTATTTGTTATAACGGTTTTTGTTCAGTTCATCAACTTTTTACAGTAGAAGATATAGAATTTTATAAAGAAAAATATCCTGATATTATAGTTGCTGTTCATCCAGAGTGTGATGTAAAAGTTGTAGATCGTGCAGATTTTGTAGGTTCAACTTCTCAACTTATTAAATATATTACACAAGAGATTAGTATAGATCAAAAAGTTGTAGTTGGGACAGAGTACAATATGGTAAATAGGCTTAGAGATAAAAATACTTATGTTTTAAGTTCAACAAAACCAGAGTGTCCAACAATGAATGAAACAACTCTTGAAGATCTTTATAATACATTGATATCAATTAAAAATGAGAAATATGATAATGAAATCATTGTTCCAGATGAAGTAGTAAAATATGCAAAAATTGCATTAGAAAAAATGTTTGAGGTGTAGGTTATGGGATTGAGTATAAGAAAGTTTGTTAAAAATGCACTGTTAGAAGATAATGGTAGAGGTGATCTATTTTTTGATGTAGCACCAAAAGGTAGATTTACTGCAAGAGTTATTGCTAAAGATAATGGTGTACTAGCAGGTGTTAAATATGCAAGAGTATTAGCACGAGCTGAAAAATTTGATTGTAAGTTTTTAATAAAAGATGGCCAAGAGGTAAAAAAAGGTGATGTGATAGCTGAGCTTGAAGGTAAAGCTTCAATTTTACTAAGTAGTGAACGAACATTTTTAAATATTTTACAACATGCATCTGGAATAGCAACTAGTGCAAATAGTTATGCGAAACTTTTAGAGGGTAGCAGTGTTGTTCTTTTAGATACAAGAAAGACAAGACCACAGTTAAGAAACTTTGAAAAATATGCCTCTAGAGTTGGTGGTGCAATCAACCATAGGTTAGGACTAGATGATTGTTTAATGTTAAAAGATACTCATTTAAAAACTATTGAAAATTTAAAAGCATTTGTAAAAAAAGCAAGAAAAAGAATATCATGGGTTACAAAGATCGAGATTGAGTGTGAAACATTTGAGCAAGTTAAGGAAGCTATGGATGCAGGTGCAGATATAATCATGTGTGACAATATGACTCCAGTACAAATCAGAGAAGTTGCAGATTTTAGAGATGATCAATATCCTCATATATTATTAGAAGCAAGTGGAAATATAACGCAAGATACAATTGAGTCATATTTAGAAAGTGGAATTGATGCTATTAGTAGTGGTTCTATTATTCATCAAGCTACATGGTTAGACTTCTCTATGAAGTTTGATTAGGATACAATATATTATATATTTAGAAGGATCATTTATGAAAAAATATTTAACAAAATTTTTATTATTAGTTTTAGTTCCATTTTTATTTTTAGGTTGTAATGATAAAAAAGATGAAGAGATAAAAATAGGTTTTGTGGCTGGTCTTAGTGGAAAATACTCTTCCCTTGGTACAAGTATACGGGATGGTTTTGTTTTAGCATTTGATGAGATTGATTATAATATCAATGGAAAAAAAGTTGTTATTATAGAAGCAGATGATAAGCAAGAGAAAAAAGAAGCTAAAAAAGTAATTGATAAGTTCATAAAAGATGGTATTAAACTTGTGGTTGGAAATGCGACAAGCTCAATGACAGCTATAACATTTCCAATAGTAAATAAGCATAAAGATATGTTACTGTTTTCAGCAACTGCAAGTGGAGAATTATTTAGTGCTATAGATGATAACTTTATAAGATTACAAGTTGAGCATAGTGAAAAAAGATATCGTGCTTTAAATGAATATATAAAAGAGAATAAATATAAAAATATAATCTTTATTTATGATTCTAAAAATTTATCGTATGCAAATGGATATTTAGATTTTTTTCAAGATATGGTTATTAAAAATGGTGGAAATCCATTTCAAAAAAAGATTGATTTAAATAGTCCTTATAAAGATATAGTAAAAGCATTAAAAAATACAAAAAATGATTTGATATTGATTGTAGGAAATTCAGTAGATAGTGCAAATATCATACAATATATTAGACTAAATCATATAGATACTAAAATATTAGCATCTGGTTGGGCTAAAACGATGGACTTTATAGAAAATGGTGGAAAAGCAGTAGAGGGAGTAATATTTTCAACTGGATATGATGATAGTTCAAAAGATAAAGCATTTTTAGAATTTGTTAAAAAATATAAAAAACAATACAATAAACAGCCATCAGTATTTGCAGCACAAGGTTATGAGTTAGGTAAAATTTTAATACAAAACTTAAAAAACTCTACTGATATATCAACATTGAAAAATAGGATTTTAAAAATTAAAAAATATGATGGACTTCAAGGAGATATTATATTTGATAAGTATGGTGATGTTTCAAGAGAATATTTTATGATGGAAGTAAAAAATAAAAAGTATGTCAAAGTAGACTAATTTATAATGAAACTTAAAAGTCTAAAGTCAAATATATTATTATACTTTATATTATTCTCGGTTATCCCTTTAGTAATTGGAGCATCTGTAACTCTATACTATATGTATAAGTCAAAAGAGGAATCTCTGTATCATAAACATATTCAAGTTTTGAAGCAGGTAACTTATGAAGTTGATACTATCATTAAAACTGTAGAGGATTTAGGACTTTTTGTCAAAAACAATTATCGTACACGTAAGCATAATTTACTTACAGGATTAACAAAAGTTCAAAAAAATATAACTACAATTTTGATTTTAGATAATAATGGAATACTTCAAGATTTTGATTCTACAATCTCTAATAATATATTTAAAGGTTATGATTACTCAAATATAGACTATTTTAATGCTATAAAAAATGGTAAATCTAGCTATTGGACTAAGGTATATTTATCTCAAGCTACACAGTTACCTTCAATCTCTTATGCGATTAGAATTGATGAAAATGCCATTGCTGTACTTATTGTTGATCTAAGTAGATTAAATAACTTCTCAAAAAAATTTAAAAGTTTAGATGGTACATCTATGGTTAGAATTGTTGATGAAAATGCTATATTTATTGCTTATCCAGATAAACCAGAGTATATACTTCAAAGAAAAAGTATAAAAGGGAGTAGTATATATGAAAAATATATTAGAAAAAATTATAACAATAAACAAATTATATTTATAGGTAATAATAATATAAAGCATATTGGAGTATTTGATACAACTAAAAATTTGAAATGGACAATTATAATTAGGGAGACGTATAGTTATGTATTTGATACTTTTGATAATTTGATTAGATTTATTATTCTTTTTATCATTATTCTTACTTTAGTATCTTTATATTTTTCATTAAAATTATCTAAGTCAATTTTAAAACCACTTGATGATGTAAATCAAAAGATGGATAACATAGCACATGGTAACTATACTACAAGTATTAATAAAACTAATTATAAAGAACTAGATCTATTGTCATCAAATTTTATTATTATGCAAGATAAGATTATAGAAAGGGAAGAGCAAAATAGACAAAAAGATAAGCAAATTTTTGAAGCTTCTAAATTAGTTCAAATGGGGGAGATGATTGGTAATATCGCTCATCAATGGCGACAACCATTAAGTGTGATTAGTACCTCTGCTAGTGGAATGAAGTTAGAGAAAGAGTATGATCTATTAACTGATGAAAAGTTAAATGAATATTGTGATTCTATTATAAATAATACAGATTATTTATCAAGAACAATAGATACTTTTAGAAATTTTATTAAAGATAAGAAAGATAAAAAAGATATTATTTTACAAAATCAAATTGATGAAGCTCTAAATATCGTATCAAGTACTTTACGTAGTCATTTTATAGAATTGATAAATAAAATTGATTATAAAGATAAAATCAAACTTACTATTACAGCTGGTGAACTTTCACAGGTTATAATAAATATTATAAATAATTCAAAAGATATACTTATAGAGAAAAAGATAGAAGAGCCATTAGTTATAATCTCTTGTTATAAAGAAAATGATATGGCGATAATAAGTATAGAAGATAATGGTGGTGGAATACCTGAGAATATACTATCAAAAGTTTTTGAACCATATTTTACAACAAAACATCAAAGTCAAGGTACTGGTTTGGGACTTCATATGAGTTATAAAATTATTACTGAGAGTTTAAATGGTAAGCTTTATGTAAAAAATACAAATTTGGGTGCAAAATTTTATATAGAGTTACCTTTAAATTCAAAGGTATAACTTGTATAAAGTAGCTTTAATACAACAAAAATATAAAAATTCAAAAGAAGAAACACTTAAACATACAGTAGCGAAGATTAAAGAGGCATCTGTAAATGGATCTAAACTAATTGTTCTACAAGAGTTACATCAGACACATTATTTTTGTCAAAATGAAAATGTCGATACCTTTAATCTTGCAAATAATTATGAAAATGATAAAATATTTTGGTCAGATATTGCTAAGCAATATAGTATAGTTCTAGTAACATCTCTATTTGAAAAAAGAGCAGCAGGATTGTATCACAATACTGCAGTAGTTTTTGATAGTGATGGAACTATTGCTGGAAAATATAGAAAAATGCATATTCCAGATGATCCTGGATTTTATGAAAAGTTTTATTTTACACCTGGTGATTTAGGTTTTGAGCCAATTGAAACAAGCATAGGTAAACTTGGAGTATTGATCTGCTGGGATCAATGGTATCCAGAAGCTGCAAGACTTATGACATTAAAAGGTGCAGATATACTTATATATCCAACAGCAATTGGTTGGTTTGAAGATGATATGGAAGATGAAAAACAAAGACAACTTGATGCATGGATAGCTGTTCAAAGAGGTCATTCTATATCAAATGGTATACCAATAGTAACGGTAAATCGTGTTGGATTTGAAAAAGATGATAGTGAAGTTTTAAAAGGTACACATTTTTGGGGTAACTCTTTTGTATTTGGTCCACAAGGTGAATTGTTAGTTCAAGGATCTCCAAATAAAGAGGAGATACTTTATGCTAATATAGATTTAGCTAGAAATGAAGAGGTTAGAAGATGGTGGCCATTCTTAAGAGATAGAAGAATTGAAAATTATGGTGAGATTACAAAAAGGTATATAGACTAGATGAATTTAAAAGAATATGATAAAAAGTTAGAGTTATTAATAGATAAGTTAAAAGAATTTGAAACTGTCTCTGCAGATAAAGACTATGAAGTATTAAAGATATTATTTGATAAAGTATATCTAAGTGGTGTTCTAGATATCACTACTTTAGCAAAAGATTTACAAGACAAATATAAACTTATTTTATTTACAGCACTTTCCCAAATTTCTGGAACATTGGCTTTTCTTGTTATTCAAATATTAGCAGCTAATAATATAATGGCTAAAAATCAATATAAAAAAAGAGAATTTTATCTAAAAAGAATGTGTGGTATTGCTATAAATCATCTTCGTGCACCAGTTACAGTGGTAAGTGGAATTAAATGTGAAGGTGGTTACTTATTGAATGGTACACTTACATGGGCAAGTGGATATAAAATATTTGACACATTACTTATAGGTTTCCATTTTTTAGGATCAGAACTTGAAGCTATGGCAGATTTTAAAAATAGTGATAACTTTTCTATAGGTCAGGCTGATGATACTTTTGTAGGAAATGGTTTAAATACGGTAAATATAGATCTTAAAGATTATTTTGTAAAAGATGAAGATATTGTTTCATCACAATTAATGGGTAATTATACAAAAGTTAAATCAGCTTCAAAAACAGTGCATTTTTGTATTTATGGTCTTGGTATTTGTGCAATTGAGAATATACGAGATGATTTATTTAAAGAGGTAGCTAGTAAGAAACTTGAAAATATAAAAAATATTTTTATGGAATCAAATGATTTAGAAAGATTGGATAAATTAAGGGTTGAATTATTTGTAATGGTTCAAGATATAGTAACTACCTCTATGGTATTAAATGGTGGTAGATCAATTTTATCAAACTCTATTTTTCAAAGATTGTATAGAGAACTAATAATGTTTAATTCTAATGGGCTAAACAATGATTTAAAACTTATATTTAAAGAGAGATTTTTAGATAAAAGTTATAGTGAATAACATTTAATTTAATTAATGTTAAAATTATATAAATAAGGAGAATATATGAAATTTACAGGAACAAATGTTTTAGTTACAGGTGCAAGCAAAGGTATAGGTGCACAAATTGCAAAAGAGTTGTCTTCATATGGATTGAAAGTTTGGATTAATTATAGAAGTAAACCAGAATTAGCAGATGCAGTTATGGAAGAGATTAAAGCTAATGGTGGAGATGCTGCAGTAATAAAAGGTGATGTTTCAGTAGAATCTGATTGGGCTGATATGATTAAAGTTATTGTTCAAAGTGATGGTGCATTATCATATCTTGTAAATAATGCTGGTATTACAAAAGATAAACTTGCTATTAGAATGAGTGTTGATGATTTTGATGATGTAATAAATGCAAATTTAAAATCAACTTTCATTGGTTGTAGAGATGCCTTAAAAGCAATGAGTAAGAAAAAGTTTGGCGCAGTAGTAAATATATCTTCAATTGTAGGAGAGATGGGAAATCCTGGACAAACTAATTATTCTGCATCAAAAGGTGGAGTAAATACAATGACAAAAGCATTTGCAAAAGAGGGAAGTGCAAGAGCTATTAGATTTAACTGTGTAACACCTGGATTTATAAGAACAGATATGACTGATGAGCTAAAGCAAGAGATTAAAGATGAATATACTAAAAATATACCACTTAAGCGATTTGGTGAAGCAAAAGAGGTAGCTGATGCAGTAGCTTTTCTTTTAAGTGACCACTCAACATATATTACAGGTGAAATATTAAAAGTAAATGGTGGATTGTACGTATAAATCTAAAAAGAAAATTTTTAAATAAACTATGATATAATAGTGTGAAATTTAATAAAAGGAAGACAAATGTTAGAAAAAGTAAAAGCAGTTGTAGTAGAGCAATTAGATTGTAATGCTGATGAAGTAAAAGAAGATTCAAAGTTTATAGAAGATTTAGGTGCAGATTCACTAGATGTAGTTGAGTTAGTTATGGCTTTAGAAGAAGAATTTGATATTGAAATTCCTGATGAAGATGCAGAAGGTATTTTAACTGTAGCTGATGCTTTAAAATACATTGAAGATCATAAATAGTCTTTAAAATATTAAGAAGAGAGTTTATCTATTCTCTTTTTAATCTTACACTAGATTAAACAAAATTTAAATAGAGATTTAGTTTTTGTTTAGTTTATAATATAAATATAAAATATGGAGAGATAATAAGATGCAAAGAGTTGTAATAACTGGTATAGGTATGATAAATTCACTTGGGACAAATGTTGAAGAATCTTTTAAAGCGATAGCTGAAGGTCAAACAGGTATAGATACAATTAGTTTATTTGATGCATCTACTTTTTCTGCGCAAATTGCTGGTGAGGTAAAAGATTTTGATCCTGCTGCAATTTTAGGTAAAAAAGAAGCTAAAAAAGCAGATAGATTTATTCAGTTAGGTATACATGCTTCACAAGAAGCTATGAAAGATGCTGGAATTGTAACAGAAAATAAAGTTGATGATAATATTGCAGATGATTTTGGTATTGTTTCTGCTTCAGGAATAGGTGGACTACCAAATATTCAAAAAAATTCTGTTATTTGTGATACTAGAGGTCCAGGTAAAATTTCTCCATTTTTTATCCCATCATCATTAGTAAATATGCTTGGTGGATTTGTTTCTATTCAACATAATTTAAAAGGTCCAAATATCTCAGTAGTAACTGCTTGTGCAGCAGGAACTCATGCAATTGGAGAAGCTTATAAAACTATCGTATTAGGTGGAGCTTCAAAAATGCTTGTAATTGGTGCAGAGAGTGCTATTTGTGGTGCAGGTGTTGGTGGTTTTGCTTCAATGAAAGCATTAAGTACTAGAAATGATGATCCTAAAACAGCATCTCGACCATTTGATAAAAATAGAGATGGTTTTATTATGGGTGAAGGGGCTGGTGCTTTAGTGATAGAAACTTTAGAATCTGCTCAATCAAGAGGTGCAAAAATATATGCAGAAATCTTAGGTTTTGGAGAAAGTGGTGATGCAAATCATATTACAACTCCAACTATGGATGGTCCTTTAAGAGCGATGAAAGCTGCATATAAAATGGCTAAAAATAATAATGGTGGAGAGTTGAAAATTGATTATGTAAATGCTCATGGAACATCTACTCCAGTTAATGACAAAAATGAAACAGCTGCACTAAAAGAGTTATTTAATGGTGCTGAAAATTGTCCTCCTGTAACATCTACAAAAGGTCAAATTGGACATTGTTTAGGTGCTGCTGGTGCAATTGAAGCTATTATTGCAATTAAGGCTATGGAAGATGGTATCATCCCTCCAACAATTAACCAAATAGAATCTGATGAAAATTGTGATTTAGATTATGTACCTAATACTGCTAGAAAAGCTGAACTAAATATTGTTATGTCTAACTCATTTGGTTTTGGTGGAACTAATGGTGTAGTAATTATGAAGAAATTCGAGAAATAGGAAGTAAAAATGGCAACATATTTAGATTTTGAAGAGGGTTTAAAAAAAATAGAAGATGAAATTATTGTTGCTAAAACAAAAGCAGATGAATATGCTGTATCAATTTTAGAAAAAAAGCTAGAAATAGAAGTTGAAAAAACATATTCAAATCTTACTGATTTTCAAAAATTAAAATTAGCAAGACATGCTGATAGACCTTATGCTCTTGATTATATCAGAGGTTTAATGAGTGATTATCATGAGATACATGGAGATAGACATCTTGCAGATGATCAAGCTATTGTTTGTTATCTTGGTAATATTGGTGATCAAAAATGTGTAGTAATAGGTGAGCAAAAAGGTAGAGGTGTAAAAAATAAACTAAAAAGAAATTTTGGTATGCCAAATCCTGAAGGATATAGAAAAGCATTAAGAGCTGCAAAATTAGCTGAAAAATTCAATCTTCCTATTTTATTTTTAGTAGATACTCCAGGTGCTTATCCTGGAATTGGAGCTGAAGAGAGAAGTCAAAGTGAAGCTATTGCTAGAAATCTTTTTGAACTAAGTGATTTAGATACAAATATAATCTCTGTAGTAATAGGTGAAGGTGGTTCTGGTGGAGCTTTAGCTATATCAATAGGTGATAAACTTGCAATGATGAGATATAGTGTATATTCAGTTATCTCTCCAGAAGGTTGTGCAAGTATCTTATGGAAAGATCAATCTATGGTAGAAACTGCTACAAATGCATTGAAAATAACATCTTTTGACCTAAAAGAAGCAAATTTAATAGATGATGTTATCAATGAGCCTTTAATTGGTGCACATAGAGATAAAGAAACTGCTATCAAATCACTTGGAGATTATTTCTTAGATTCTGTAAAAGAGTTAGATAAA
>Ga0256837_1002362_pt1 | contig 11758 bp, 10 predicted proteins | sample 4562384metaG_FD_185976 | JGI IMG/M metagenome (GOLD analysis project Ga0256837, IMG submission 185976) | Hydrothermal vent microbial communities from Guaymas Basin, Mexico - 4561-384 | ecosystem: Environmental > Aquatic > Marine > Hydrothermal vents | place: Mexico: Guaymas Basin | collected... | reverse complement strand
AAAGATTTTACCAATCCCAAAGAAATTTAACATATTAAAAACAATCTCTCCAATTTATCTAAAAACAATGATTGAGACGGAAGAAGGGCTAAAAACTTATGATTTATTGCCAAATAATTCTAAGTTTTATGAAAACTTAAAAAATAACTTAAAAAAGAAATATGAAGCATTTTATAATGAGAAGTGCGATATGAACTTTGAATTTGAAGTTTTAAAATACAGACAGAAAAGGATGAAAATAAAAGACATTTATTGTAGGTGTTCTGAAATGGTGTTTAAGGTTTGGGGGGACTATGACTTAATAAAATTTGGCTATGAGTGTGGCTTTGGAGAGAAAAACAGCATGGGCTTTGGGATGGTTGTGAATATTAAATAAATTTTTATTTTTTTATTTTTTAAATCACTTTACTTATGTAAATTAAAATTTTATCGTCATATTTATATATGTGTTTAACCATAAACTGAATTTTAAAGTAATATAACTCAAAATATTTATTAACTTGGTGGGGGTATGCCAAATATAACGCTTGATAATTTTATAGACCAAAGTAATGTAGAAAATAAAATCTATAAAAAATCTAAAAGTTTCATATTTGAAGTTCCAATTTATCATGATGTATGGATGGACAATGCACTTGAAAACTTTTATCGGATTCTAAAAAAGATAGATAACGAGAATTTTAATGTCGCATTGAGCAATGATAAACTAATCTTTGAATTTAATGACTTTGAAAAGTTTAAAAATGCATTAGTTCAGCAGATAAAACATAAATATAGGAATATGATTGTAATAGGAGAAGATAAAAAGGCAAAAGTTCCAAAAGAGATTAAGAAGGACTTTATTTTACTTCAAGAAGGTAAAAAAGAATACGGAGCTGTAAAATTAAAAGAGGATGTATTTGACTGGAATAAACTTCCTAAAATATTGGATGAGCTAAAAGAAAGTAAAAAAGGGAATAAAATCTGTATAATGTGTGGAGGCAGATATAAAAAAAATTATACATTAAAACAAGCAATTTATCCATTTGTAACGAAGAATAAAAGCTTAAGTGGAATTAGGACAATCAAATCTCTTCCAGAATATCATAAAAATCTATGTTTAATGTGTTATTTGTTGGGAGTTCTGGAATGGACTGACGAAGGGCTAATATATCACACATCATCAAAAGAAAACAAAACATTTTTATTTCTTCCAATATTTGAAAGCTTAACTAAGCTTAACAAGTTTAAAGAAGAAACACTACACGCAGGGATTCTAAATATTTCAGGAAGATATGGAAATCTACTTAAAAAACCTAATTCTGACGATTTTGAAGAAACATTTGGAGAATATACAACATTATTGGCATTTTATGAGAAATTCATTTTTAATGTAAAGATAAGTGAAGTATTATGCAATAATTGGGGAGTATTACACATCCCATTAGGTAAAGTTAAAAATGTCAAATTTGAGACGATAAATGTTGATAAAGGAATCTTAGAGGTGATAAGTAAGTTAATAGAAAACGGATATCTGATATATACCAATATGATAAAGGGAATCTACTTCAAAAAGAAGACCAACAAAGGATTTGTTACTGATTGGAATATAACTACTGAAATTAAGGAGAATTTAGCAAAATCTCTACTAATAGATGACTTTAGAACTTTCTCAAAGCAGTTGATGCCAAGAAAAGGAGGTTTTGTTATCTTATCATCAGATGCTTATCAAATCTTAGATGAACTCATCTACTTATGGAGGTTGGTAAATATGGGAATTCCTAAGGAGAAATTGGATATAATAAAAAGTGTTGGGAATATTATTGCAAAAATATCTCTTGCAAATTCCTCTCTATTGTATAAACTTGATAAAGTTAGGACTATTGATGAGTTTTGGAGTGTTTTAAGAGAAATATCAAGAAAAATGGCTGGAATGGAAAAAGAAGAGCTTAGAGAAATAAAACCAACTGCAATAGATGAACTTGTAGTTATGGTTAAAGAACATGAAAAAATCTGGAAGGAGATTAGGGATTTGTTAGTTATCTACTCATCCATGTATCTTGCAATCAAAAAATTGAAAAAGGGAGGGGATTAGATGAAAGGCATAGAGATAGTTTGGTTATCAAAAACTGATTTAACAAACCTAAACTCTGGTGAAGGGGAGAGTAACTTTATTGATGTTAAGAAATTTAAGAAAAATGAGATTGAATATCCTTATGTTTCAGGGCAGGCAATGAGATACTACATAAAAGAGGCAATTAGAAGAAATTTAGATGAAAATGAATTTATGTGCGTCCCAGATGATAAAGGGGAAACTTGTGGAAATATAGAAAACTGTATAGGATGCGACCTCTTTGGATTCATGAGGCCAGAGAAGGATGTTGGAGCAAGAACAAGAGTCTCACCAGTTAAAGTGTCTCCAGCGATAGGACTATTGCCATTTGATGAAAACTCAGCAGTTGATTTCTTAACAAGAAGATATAGAGGGGGAGAAAAATCAGAGGGGGATATAGTAAATGTTGAAATTGGAGTTAATATCTATAAGGTAGGGATTGCCATTGATGTTAAAAGGGTTGGAGGAGAGGAGAAGATTGAAAATGGAACTGTTAAAATTGATTACTGCGTAAATGATGAAGAGCGTAAAAATAGGATTTCAAAGGTTATTGAATCTCTAAGATATTTGTCAGATTACTCAAAGCAGGCAAGGTTATTAACTGATTTTACTCCAGATTTTATAATAATTGCATTTCAAGATAAATACTCCCATAGATTGCAAAAGGCAATAGATTTGAAAAATAATGCAATAAATGTTGATTTATTAAAGGTAATTCTTAATGATGTTTCAGAATATTCACCAAAAATATTTGTTGGACTTGTTCCAAACTTCTTTGAGAATGAAGAAGAAGTTAAAAAGCTGTTTGAGGAAATGAATATAGAAGTTAAAGCTCCTCATGAGGCAATAAAAGATGCATTAAGTTATTTAGAAGAAATTAACTTATAAATCGGTGTTTCTATGTGGGGGTTGAAGTTTAGATGTGAGGGAATATACTTTGTAAGTTTTAGGAAGCCAGTTACAACCTCTTTATCTTTAACTTATAAACTTCCTCCTTTTACGGCAATTAGAGGGTTAATAGCCAATGCCTTAGGATTGCCAAGAGATTCATTTGAGATTCAAAACTGGTTTAAGATTGGGATGAGAGTTGAGGGCAAAATGGAGATTGGTAGAGAGATGGCTAAATTCTTAAAGATGATTTCAAGAAAATCATGTTATAGATGTGAGAATTGCGGATTTGAGAAAATATCAGAGTCAAAGCCAAAGAAATGTCCAAACTGTGGAAAAGAGAATATTGTAAAAGTGGAGAAAGTGATTTATGAAAGGACATTTCCTTCTTCACCGATGCATAGGGAATTTCTAATAATGCCAAAGTATTGGATTTATCTTGTGGGAGAAGAAAAGGAAATTAAAAAGATTTATGAAGCGTTAAAAAATCCAGAGAGACCTTTATATCTTGGAACATCTGATGATTTGGTAGATATTGACGTATTTAAGCCGGTTAAAGTAAAAGAAGTCGAAGAAAATGAGATAAATAGTATCTTAGATGGAATTCATGAAAACTGCATACTTGAAAAACTACCATATAGGTTTGTTCCAGTAAAAGACAAGAAAGGCAAGTTAAAAGAGGTTTATTCTGAATATAAACTCGTCTCTATCCCAAGAAAGTTTCCATATCTGTCTGAAAAACCTTTAAAAGCTTGGGACTTTGGAGATGAGTTTATTAGGGTGTTTTAATGATTCTTGCCAAAAGGGAAGGTAATGCATTTCAGACACTGAAAGGACATACCTACGATGCATTAAGAATCTATAAAGAATATTTAGAGAGAAATTTTGATGTAGTTGATAATTTCTGTAATAGATGGCAAATTCCGATCGAAAAATTTATAAAAAATACTTTCTTCACCATTTATTTGCATGATATTGGAAAGATAACTGAGGAGTTCCAAAATAATATAATAAAAGGCAGAAGGAGTAATAAACATCCGCATCCACTTTATGCCCTTCCGATTATTGATGGTATTGAGTTTGATTATTTGTTCGATATTCCAATTGAAGTTTTTGCTATTCTATCTCATCATACACAACTCTATAATAATTTATATGCTGATTATCAACAATACAAAAAAGGAACTTTTTTGATAGAGGAAATCAAAGAATTTATAAAAAATTCCAAGGATGCCTATGAATCTCTTAGATTTTCAAAGTTTTTTGAGTTTGAAGAGTTGAAGATAAATAAGATTCCAAAAGATGCAAAGCCTTTAGAACTACACAAATTAAGGAGGAAGTATTGGATAGAGGCAAATAATTATATTAAATCACTAAGTTTTGATGAAAAAATAAAATTAAAATCAATATTTTCATTCATGTTTGCTATTCTTCAATTGTGTGATGATTTTGCAAGTTTAAATTTCAGTGAATATGCAAAAGACAGAGGAGGGACTTTTGAAGATGTTTTAGAGAATTCAGAGATTTATGTTCCAACGTTGGATATTAAAAATCCGATATCACTTATATTAAAAGGTTATGAGCCATATAAATTCCAAAAAGAACTTTATAACTCAAAAAATAAGTTTGTGATGTTGTTTGCTCCTTGTGGGAGAGGTAAAACAGAGGGGGCATTACTTTGGGCATTAAATGCATTAAAAAACTTCAAAAGAAACAAAATCATCTTAGCAATGCCTACGCAAGTAACAAGCAATGCAATGTATGATAGATTGATAAAGATTTTTGGAGAGGAAAATGTTGGTTTATTCCATGGAAAGAGCTTTATAAAACTAAAAGACTCAAAAGAAATATATGATGAGGAAGATTTAGAGGAGATTAGAGACGAAAACTTTAAAGGTAATGTATTCTTTAAGCCAATAACGATAACTACCATTGACCATGTTATATACTCTTTTGTCCATGGATTTTCTCAGGCAGATTTTGCTTTAGGAAATATACAGAGTTCAGTTATAATCTTTGATGAAGTCCACTACTATGAGAAATACACATTAGAGCATTTATTAACTCTTTTTGATATTTTAAAGAGAATGGATATTCCTCATATACTTATGAGTGGAACACTACCAAGCTTTTTAATGAACAAGCTTGAAGGTTATGAGCTTATAGTTGATGAAGAGGGATTAGATTACAAACCTTTTAAACTTGAATATTCGGAGAATCATTTAATTTGGAAAGAAGATGGTGAATGGAAGGTTAATGAAGACATAATTAATGAAATAATAGAAAATTATAAAAAAGGTCTTTCTCAGGCGATTATATTAAATACCGTTGAAAGAGCAAAGGAATTTTATAAGGCAATAAGAGATAAAGTCCCAGCAATACTTTATCATTCTCAATTTGCCTATAAAGATAGGGTTAAAAAGGAGGATGAGATTTTTAATTTGGAAGAGATGAGAAAAAGTCTAAATGAACCTTATGTTATTGTTGCTACTCAGGTTATTGAAATCTCTCTTGATATGTCCGTCGATGTTATGTATTCTGAGTTATCTCCACCAGATGCACTTGGACAGAGAGCTGGGAGATTGCACAGAAAAGGAAGGAATTGGAAAGAGAATGGAAAAGAATATAAGTTAAAAATATTCTTGCCATATAAACACTTACCATATAGTAAAGAATTGGTAGAAAAAACAATTAATTATATAAAATTTTATGAAAAATCTCTGAATTATAGAGATATCAAGGATTTCGTTGATAACGTTTATAAAGATTATAATTTGAGCATTCCAAGTGATTTAAAGTTATTTTTTGATGAGGCAATATTATTTGGAAGGCATTGGACAGACATATCAACAATTGATGAAGAAGGAAGATTCTTTAAAGTTAGAGATGATAAATTTATGAAGATTGAAGTAGTTCCTCAAGTTTATTTTGATGAATTAGGAGAAGATTCTCTGAAAGCAGAGTATATGGCAAAAATCCCAGCCTATTTAATTTTAAATGAAATGAAAAATGAAGAGGGGCTGATACACTTCTACCCTTATGAAAAAAGAGTTGGTAGGAGAACCAGAAAATATTTAATTTGTTTATTTAAATATACTTATGAAATGGGATTCGATTATAATGAGGAAGAGGAGTTTGAAGATATTTTATAGGTGGAATTATGGAAAATTATTTGGAAGAAGAGCTTATAATTAGAGGTATTGAGATAAACTACCTCTATGTATGCAAAACAAAGCTCTGGTATTTTGTAAGAGGCATAACTATGGAGCAAGAGAGTGATTTTGTTGATTTAGGAAAATTTTTACATGAAAAAAGCTATTTTGGAGAGGAGAAGGAGGTTCAAATAGGCAGTATAAAGATTGATTTTATCAAAAAGCGTGATATTATTGAGATTCATGAAATAAAGAAGGGCAAAGCCATGGAAAAAGCCCATATCATGCAAGCTCTTTATTACATCTACTATTTAAACAAATTAGGGATGAAAGCTAAGGCAATCCTCCATTATCCAAAACTTAAAGAGATTAAAGAGATTGAGCTAAAAGAAAATGATAAAGAAGAGATAAAGAGAGCAATAAAAGAAATTGAGCATATAAAATCACTAAAAGAACCTCCAGAGCCTGTTTATCAGAAAATCTGTAAGAATTGTGCATACTATGAGTTATGTTTCATTTAAGCGATTGTTATGAAGTAATCTAAGAGGCACTGCTGAGCGTAGCGAGGCAGTGCATCCCGGGTATCCCAATAGGGCGAAGCCCTATGGTATTAGAAGATTTGTAAGAATTGTGCATATTATGAATTATGTTTTATTTAAGGTGAGATTATGAGGAAAAAGTCCCTAACTCTACTATCAGACGGTTATTTATTTAGAAGGGAAAATACTATCTACTTTGAGAATGTAAGAGGCAAAAAGCCCTTAGCTATTGAGGGAATATATGACATCTACATCTATGGAAAGGTTAGCATCAGCTCTCAAGCTCTACATTATTTAGCTCAAAAAGGCATTGCCGTGCATTTCTTTAACCATTATGGATATTATGATGGAAGTTTTTATCCAAGAGAGTCATTACACTCAGGATATTTGGTAGTTAATCAAGTTGAGCATTATTTAGACAAAGATAAGAGGTTGGAGTTAGCAAAGTTGTTTGTCATTGGAGGAATAAAAAATATGGAGTGGAACTTATCAAAATTCAAAAACAAGACGAAATTTGACAGTTACATTGAAGAATTGGATAACTGCAACAAAATAACAGAGGTTATGAATGTAGAGGGGAGGGTTAGAACTGAATATTATAGATTGTGGGATGAAACACTACCAGATGATTTTAAAATAGTTAAAAGGACAAGAAGACCTCCAAAGAATGAGATGAATGCGTTAATAAGCTTTTTAAACTCTCGTCTCTACCCAGCTATAATTACTGAGCTTTATAATACTCAACTAACTCCAACAGTTAGCTATCTCCACGAACCTCATGAGAGGAGGTTTTCATTGGCATTAGATTTGAGTGAGATATTTAAACCAATGATTGCTGATAGATTGGCTAATAGATTAGTTAAACAAAATATTATACAGAAAAAGCATTTTAGAGATGATTTAAATGGAGTTTTATTAAACAAAGAAGGGATGAAAGTAGTTTTAGAACACTTCAACAAAGAGATGGATAAAACAGTTCATCATCCAAAACTAAAAAAGAATGTCTCAAAGAGAAGATTAATAAGATTAGAGGCATATAAATTAGTTAAACACTTAGTTGGGCAGAAGAAGTATGAGCCGTTAGTAGCATGGTTTTAGATGACCTTTTTAACGATTTTTCTTCTACCTTTGCTTAGTTTTTTAACTAAACCCTTTTTTTCAAGTTGTGAGATATATTCACTTATAGTAGATAGGGATCTCTCTAATTTATGTGCAATATTACTTACGGACATCTCTCCTTCTTTATCTAATAAATTAAGAATTTTCATTTCAAGTTCTGTTAATTTTATGTCTGGAGGAATTAATGGAAATTCAATGATCTCTTCAAGTTTTGATACATAAAACACTTTCTCTACATTTTCTTTTTCAAGTACTGCGGCATAAAATAATGCATAGCCAACTATTCTTTTTCCACCTGTTAAATTGATGATAGTTTTAGGAACAATGTATTTTCTAAAATTTTTAACATTCGTATTAAATTCGTAAGGGTTAACTTCAACAAATAGATAAGGGATGTTATATTCTTTTAGTTTTGACTCAATATATTTTTTTGTGTTTTTAATCGAATTTACTGTATTTTCATCTGCATCCACATCTAAACTGTATATTAAAATCATGTTACTAATTTCTTCGCTACCTATTCCAATTATTTTCCCATTTTTATCAAAAATATGATTTGTATGGTATCCAAATGTAGCTATATATCTCATACACCCTCACCAAAAATACTTCTGATGCATATATTTTACTTCGAAATGATATATAAATACTTCGTATAATTCTACGAAATTCCTTAGCAAAGTTTATATTCCCTTATGTTAATTTTATATAATGTCAATAGATGAGGTGATAAAGTTGGAGAATTGGATGAAAAATATTGGGAAATATCTCAGCTACCTTATAAGCGATAAGTTTGAGGAATATGCATATGACATCGTTGATGGAGTAGCTAAAGCAAGAAATGCAAGTGAACTTTTAGAAGCGTTATATAAAGGATTGAGATTGTCTCCAAAATTGAAAAAGAAAGGAAATATCGAAGTTCCGTCTCCAGAGGACATAAAAAAGTTGGAAGAAACTTTGAGAGAAATCGGAGATAATGAAAAGGAAGTTAGAAAAATTGGATTAAGCATAGCACTCTGGGCTTTTGCAGATTGGGAAAAAGATCACAGAAAGAGAGGTGATGAGTAATGTTTTTAAGAATCTCAGGAAGAGTCAGGTTGAATTCCCACTCTTTAAATGCTCAAGGTGGGGGAGGAACAAATTACGTGGAGATAACAAAAGCTAAGGTTAGTATAAAGGATAATGACAAGTGGAAAATCCTTGAAGTGCCAGCAATTTCTGGAAATATGGTTAAGCATTGGCACTTTGTAAGTTTTGTTGATTTCTTTAGAGAGACAGATTACAAAAATAATTTAACAGAAAGGGCTTTGAGATATAATGGGGCAAGGTTTGGACAGGAAACTAAAGCAAAAAAAGCTGATGGTTCTGAAGTTGAATTGAAGGATGAAAGTAAAATCATTAAAAACTTTGCTGATGCAGATGTTCATGGATTTTTAGCTCCAAAAACTGGAGTTAGAAGAGTTTCCCTTGTAAAAACCTCATTTATGCTTCCAACAGAAGATTTCATAAAAGAGGCTGATGAAAGGCTCGTTTATACTGTAAAGCATAATAGAGTTGATATTGATGAAAAAGGAGCAATAAAATCTGGAGAAGAACAAACTGCCCAGATGTTATTTAATAGAGAGTATGCAACTGGGTTGTATGGATTTGAAATCATATTGGACTTAGGGTTTGTTGGAATTCCTCAATCATCTCCATCAAATCCAGTTATTGAAGATGATGAAAGAAAAGCAAGAATAGAATCAGCATTAAAAGCTTTGATTCCAATGCTAAGTGGTTACATTGGGGCAAATTTAGCCAGATCATTCCCAGTATTTAAACTTGAAGAAATGATAGCAGTTGCAAGTGAAAAACCAATACCTGCCTTAGTTCATGGATTCTATGAGGATTATGTAGAAGTAAGCAAAAACGTTGTAGAAAATGCAAAGAAACTTGGATTTAACATTGAAGCATTTGGTTACAAAGTAGATTTTGGTGAGAGCATTTCATCAGTGGAAGAACTAATCTCAAAAATAATAGAGAAATTATAAACTGAGGGGTTGATTATGGAGGCCTTAGTAGCTCTCCTCCGATTTCCATTCTATTCTTTTGGAAAACAGTCCTACCAAGTTAGATCATCATTGTTGCTACCATCTCCATCAGCATTAAAAGGGGCGTTAGCTAAGGGAATCATACTGCTTAGTGGAAAAAAAGGAAATAGCTTGGATGAAATTGCTGAAAAAACTGTTAAAGAATTGGAAAATAAGCTCATCTATGTTGGAGCAAAGCCATACAAAAGTAGCATTATAAAAACTCCAGTTCTATTAAAAAGACTTAGGAATTTAGAAGATCCCAAAAATCCAGAGAAAAGTGATGCAATGAGAAGGGAATATGTATTTGCAAGAGAAATTTTGATTATTTATGTTTTTAAGGGAAATTTAAGTGAAAAAGAAAAAGATCTAATGCTTAGGGCAGTTTATTTAATTGACCAGCTTGGGGATACTGAGTGTGTGGGAAATGTGATTAAAGCTGAATGGGTTGAAGTAAAAGAAGAAAAAACTCCATTGAAAGCCTATGTAAAGTTTAAAAAAGTATCAAAAATGAACATAAATGGAGGTATTATTGAAAATATGCTTGAAACTCCAAATTTTGGAAATAAAGCAAAAGAAGAACCATATTTACTACCACTTATTGAAAAACGTTATAGAAGAAACTCATATTACGTTGAATCAGATAGAATTTTTGACGGAAATTACAAAATTATTGCCTTTAATGAGGTGATTGGGTTATGGATATAATTAATTTTTTTAAGCAAGTTACCAATCACGAGCCCTATGATTATCAAATTAGGGCATGGGAAAAGATTAACAAAATTATGGAAATTGGGGGGAGGGTTGTAATAGAGATACCTACTGCTGGTGGAAAAACAGAAGCAACAATTATTCCTTACTTATATCAATTCATCTCCAACGATTGGAAAGTTCCAAGATTAATCTATGTCCTTCCAACACGTTCACTTGTAGAAAAACAGGCTGAAAGAATTAGAAATTATATCAAAAAAATTCTTGAAATGAAAAGATATCCAAAAGATAAAGTTGAGGAATTATCTAAAAAAATGGTTCAAGTCGAATATGGGTTAGAGGAAACTCATGCTTTCTTGGGCTATGTTGTTTTAACCACTTGGGATACGTTTCTCTATGGGTTGGCAGCTCATAGGACTGTTGGAGATAGATTTACTTTCCCATGTGGGGCAATTGCTCAAAGTTTAGTAGTTTTTGATGAAATACAGATGTATCAAGATGAAAGTCTTTACATGCCAAGATTGATTGGATTGGTAGTTAAAAGATTGGTAGAAGCTAACGTTCCATTAGTCTTTATGACAGCAACACTTCCAACAGAGCTTAGAAAAATACTTGGCATACACGATGAAGAACCAATAACCGTTAATCCAGAAGATACAAAAAAACCAGAGAGAGGGGAGGTAGTTGTTGAATTTAAGGAAAAATTAAGTGATGAAAAACTTAGTAATGAAATTAAAAAAGCACTAAATGGAAGAAAAAAGGTGTTGATAATAAAAAACACTGTAAACAGTGCCATAGAAGTTTATGAAAAAGTAAAACGGCTTGGAAATTCATTACTCTTACATTCAAGATTTACAGTAGAAGACAGAGCAGAAAAAGAGAAAGAAATTGATAAAGCCGAGATAATTGTTGCTACGCAGGTTGTTGAGGCAGGTTTAGATTTGCCAAATGTAGGGCTTGTGATAACTGATTTAGCTCCATTGGATGCGTTAATACAAAGAATAGGGAGGTGTGCAAGGAGAAAAGGAGAAAAAGGTAAAGCAATAGTTGTATTGCCAAATTTTAATGAGAAAGTAAGTGAAGATTTTAGAGAAAGAGTAATTTTAGGATTTAAAGATATCCCATTTGAAAATGCCTACGTAACACTGGTAAATAACAAAGATTATGGAAGAGTTATTGAAATAACTA
>Ga0256837_1002361_pt1 | contig 11759 bp, 8 predicted proteins | sample 4562384metaG_FD_185976 | JGI IMG/M metagenome (GOLD analysis project Ga0256837, IMG submission 185976) | Hydrothermal vent microbial communities from Guaymas Basin, Mexico - 4561-384 | ecosystem: Environmental > Aquatic > Marine > Hydrothermal vents | place: Mexico: Guaymas Basin | collected... | reverse complement strand
CTTAAGCGATATAATTGCGCTCTTTAAAAGATGGCCAATTAGCTCAGTCGGTAGAGCAACTGACTGAAAATCAGTGTGTCCTTGGTTCGATTCCGAGATTGGCCACCACCTTTTAAAGACTATTACAAAAAACTACCGTGGCCAATTAGCTCAGTCGGTAGAGCAACTGACTGAAAATCAGTGTGTCCTTGGTTCGATTCCGAGATTGGCCACCACCACTTTATCTAACTCAATTCAAAAAATTTAAATACTTTATTCATCTAAATTAATCCTGTCCGCAACAGTCAAATGTGCAACTTTATATTAGAATTATCAATAAATTTACAATCAACTTAAGAATCTTTACAAAAAAAATACTATACTATTAAAGTATGAAGATGACAAAGGTCAAATATGAAAAAAGAGATACTTATAGGATTAAGCTCCCAAGAGGCAAAACAGCGTTTAGAAAAAAATGGCTTTAACGAAATCCAAGAAAAAGAAGATAGTGCACTTCTTCGTCTTTTTCGTAGATTTTGGGGACCAATCCCTTGGATGATAGAAGTTGCAGCTGGACTCTCTTATGCTACTCATCGTTATGAAGACTTAACAATTATCTTACTTTTACTTTTTGTAAATGCATTTGTTGATTTTTACCAAGAATCGAAAGCTTTGAGTGCTATCGCTGTGCTAAAGAAAAAGCTTGCACACTTCTCTCTTGTTTTTCGTGATGGAGAGTGGAAGGAGATAGAAGCTAGAGAATTAGTTGTGGGAGATACTGTTAAGCTAAAAATTGGTAATATTGTTCCAGCTGATGTAAAACTTTTTGAAGGGGAAGAGTTTTTACTTGTAGACCAAGCAGCTCTTACTGGAGAGTCGCTTCCTGTTACTAAAAAATCAGGTAATGAAATTTATGCAAATGCAATTATAAAACAAGGTGAAATGCCAGCAATTGTCACTGCTACTGGCTCAGACACCTACTTTGGAAACACTGTTGGGCTTGTAGCAAAAGCATCCCATGCAGAGAAGAGTCATTTTCAAAAAATGGTTATGAAAGTTGGTAATTTTCTTATAGCACTTACAGTTGTTATGATTATATTTATTTTGATTGTTGGTTATATTCGCCATGAATCTATGAGTGAGCTTCTTATATTTTCTCTCGTACTTACAATCTCAGCTATCCCTGTTGCTATGCCTGCAGTACTTACTGTAACTATGGCAGTTGGGGCTAGAGTTTTAGCAAAAAAAGAGGCAATTGTAAGTCGTTTAGCAGCCATAGAAGAGCTAGCCGGTATGGATATACTATGTTCTGATAAAACGGGAACACTTACTAAAAATGAGATGAGTTTGAGTGATGCCTATAGTATAAATGGTTTTGGGGTAAATGATCTTTACTATTATGCAGCACTAGCTAGTAAAAAAGAGAATAAAGACCCTATTGAGAAACCAATCTTTGAATATATTCTAGAACATGACTTAAATGAAAAAGTAAATGCAGCTAAATTTTTAAACTATATAGCCTTTGACCCAGTAAGAAAAAGAACAGAAGCAACCTATCAAATGCCACAAGGTAACCTAAGTGTTATTAAGGGAGCACCACAGGTTATACTCTCCTTGAGTAATATTTCTAAAGGAGTAAGGGAAGATTTAGAAAAACAGATAAACTCCTTTGCTAAAAAAGGTTTTCGTACATTAGGTGTTGCCTTTAAAAATGCAGAGGATGAAGAGTTTACTTGTGTGGGTATTATCCCTCTTTTTGACCCACCAAGAGATGACTCACTAATTTCCATAGAAGAAGCTATGTCAAAAGGTATTACTGTGAAAATGGTAACTGGTGATAACATAGCTGTTGCAAAATACATCTCATCACTTTTGCATATTGGTGAAAATATTGAAAATATCCGTGAGCTTAAAGGAGAAAGTCATAGTGAATATATATACATGTCTAAAATACTCTCTAAATCTTTTGCAAAAATCTTTAAACCTGAGCTCTCAGAAACACAACTCAATACCTTAGTTGAAAATGTTGTGCATGAAGTAAAAAATGAACTTCAGAGTAACCCTATTCCCTCTGGATCAGTTAAAAAACATGAATCTCAAATAATATCTCTTCTAGAAGAAGCAGATGGTTTTGCACAAGTATTTCCTGAAGATAAATACTTCATAGTTGAAGAACTTCAAAAAGCAAACCATATTGTAGGGATGACAGGAGATGGTGTAAATGATGCACCAGCTCTTAAAAAAGCAGATTGTGGGATAGCAGTAAGTGGAGCTACTGATGCTGCTCGTGCTGCTGCAGACATAGTGCTTATGGCTCCTGGATTGCATGTAATTATAGATGCCATAGAGCAAGCACGTATAACATTTGAACGCATGAAAAGTTATGCTATATATAGAATTGCAGAGACTATTCGTATTATCGTTTTTATGACTTTAGCTATTGTTGTATTTAATTTTTACCCTATTACGGCACTAATGATAATAGTTCTTGCTCTCTTAAATGATCTTCCTATTTTAGCCATAGCTTATGACAACACAAAAGTACAATCACAACCTGTTAGATGGGATATGAAAGAGATGTTAGTGATATCCTCATGGCTAGGTATGGCAGGAGTAATCTCCTCTTTTGGTATTTTTGCATTTATAATGTACTATTTAAAATTACCTTTAGAGTTTGTACAGTCTGTTTTCTTTGTAAAACTTGTAGTTGCTGGTCATGGTACTATCTTTAATACAAGAACAGATGATTGGTTTTTTAGACAACCTAGACCATCAACTATACTCTGGAGCTCTTCACTTATTAGTGCTATAATAGGAACAGTTGTTGGCGTCTACGGTTTCGACTTAATGACACCTATAGGATGGCAATGGGCAGCTGGTATTTGGGTTTATGCCATTATTTGGTTCCTTTTTAATGATGTAGTAAAAATAGTAGTTTTACATTTTTATCGTCATAAAGTTGCTAAAAATATTAACTAAAATAAAAAAGTAGGATTATATTATGATAAATATTAAATCATATGGAGCAACACAAGAAGTTACAGGCTCTTGCCACATAGTTGAGATTGATGATAAAAAGATAATGATAGACTGTGGTATGTTTCAAGGGGAAGATGAAGAAAAAAATACTCAAAAATTTGGTTTTAATCCTATTGATATTGATTATATCCTTATAACTCATGCACACCTTGACCATATCGGTAGAATACCTAAAATGGTAAAAGAGGGTTTTGGTGGAAAAATATATGCAACAACACCAACAATGGAACTAGCTTATATAATTCTTATGGATAGTGCAAAAATAATGAATGAGGATTTTAATACCAAACGAAAAAAAGCTGTTCGAAAAGCAAAAGAAAATAAATTACTAAAACCTCTATATGGACCATTAGATGTACAAAAAACTTTTAATCAAACAAAGTGGATAAATCCTCAATATGATATATACTATGATCTTTGTGAGGGGATTAGTTTTAGATATAAAAATGCAGGTCACATTCTTGGTTCTGCTTTTATCGAACTTTCTTATATGCAAAATGGAAAATCAAAAACAGTAGTGTTTTCTGGCGATATTGGTAATAGCAACAGACTTGTACTTCCTGACCTTCAAAAATGTGCCCGAGCAAATACTCTTTATGTAGAAACAACGTATGGAGATAGAGAACATCAATCTATAAAATCAACCATAAAAGAGTTTAAAAAAATCATCATAAATACTTTAAACAAAAAAGGAAATATTCTTATACCATCATTCGCTGTAGAAAGAACACAGGAGTTACTATGCATACTTAGAGATATGCACAACAAAGGTGAACTTCCAAAATGTAAAATATTTCTAGATAGCCCGATGGCAACAAAAGCAACTGATGTTTACAGACGATATAATGAAGATTTAAGTGGTAAATGCCAGCATAATGTTAAAGATGATGGTACCGTTTTTAATTTTAACTCTCTAGTTTATACACAAACTCCTGAATCATCTAAAGCAATTAATGAGGTTGCCAATAGAGCCATAATTATAGCTGGTAGTGGGATGTGTAATGGTGGAAGAATCACACATCACTTTAAACATAGAATTTGGAATCCAAAAAATGCAATTATTTTTGTTGGTTATCAAGCAAAAGGTACTTTAGGTCGAAAAATAATAGAGGGTGCAGAGTGGATAAATCTTTATGGTGAAGATATAATAGTCAAAGCCTCCATACATACTATAAATGGTTTTTCAGCACATGCTGATCAAAAAACCATCCTTAAATGGATTTCAAAAATTAAAAAACTTAAAAAAGTTTTTTTAATTCATGGAGAAGTTGAAAGTCAAAAAACTTTTAAAGAAGCTCTACAGGACAAATTAGGTATCGATGCACATATTGTAAAATATAAAGAAAAAATAGTATTAAAGTAAAGTAATTTTAAATTATACATAATTAATGGAGAATTAAAATGTCAAAAAATATTAAATGGTTTCATGAAATAGGTATAGAAGATGTAGATGAAGTTGGCGGAAAAAATGCTTCACTCGGTGAAATGTATCAAAACTTAACAAAAGTAGATGTACGCGTACCAAATGGTTTTGCTATTACTTCAAGTGCTTACGTGTATGTAATTGAATCAAATAATGCTTGGAAAAAACTTCATAAACTTCTTAATAATATCGATGTAAATGACATAAATGAATTACAAATGATAGGAAAAAAATGTAGAGAAATAGTATATGGTTGTATACTTCCAGATGATTTAAAAGCAGAGATAATACAAGCTTACAATGAATTAAAAAAAGAGTACGGTAATACTCTCTCTTTGGCAGTACGTTCTTCTGCAACAGCTGAAGATTCTCCACAAGCTTCTTTTGCTGGACAAAATGATACATACTTAAATATATCTACTGAAGATGAACTTTTAGATGCATACAAACGCTGTATAGCTTCGAATTTTACGGACCGTTCCATCCACTACAAACATGATAATGATTTCGATTATTTAAAAGTTTACCTTTCTGTTGTCGTAATGAAAATGATTCGAAGTGATATAAGTACCAGTGGTGTTATGTTTAGTATTGATACTGAAACTGGCTTCAAGGATGTTATTTTTATTAATGCCGCTTTGGGACTTGGTGAAAACATAGTGCAAGGTACAATTAATCCTGATGCTTTTTATGTGCATAAACCAACATATAAAAAAGGTTTCAGGACAGTTTTAAAGCGCTCTCTAGGATCTAAAGAAAAAAAAATGATTTTCACAGATACTATAAACCTCGATAATATTGCTGTTGAATACACAAAAAATATATCCACAACGAAAGAGGAACAACAAAATTTTTGTATTACAGATGAAGATATAATGGTTTTAGCCGACTATGCCATAAAAGTAGAAAATCATTACTCAATTAAGGCAGGATTTAATAAACCAATGGATATGGAGTGGGCAAAAGATGGAATAGATGGACATCTATATATGGTTCAAGCTCGTCCTGAAACAATAGAGTCACGTAAAAAAGGTAATTTTTTGGAGGTTTATCACTTAAAAGAAAAAGGTAAAGTACTTGTTAAGGGAAGTGCTATTGGAACAAAGATAGGGCAAGGAAAAGTTCATTATATTAATAGTGTTGAAGAGTTAAATAGCTTTAAAAAAGGTGAAGTACTATTGACTGATACAACCAACCCTGATTGGGAACCTATAATGAAAATAGCATCAGCTATAATTACAAATAAAGGTGGTAGGACTTGTCATGCAGCCATTTTAAGCCGTGAACTTGGTATTCCTGCAGTTGTTGGATGTAATAATGCTACTGAAATTTTAAATAATACCAATAATATTACGGTAAGTTGTGCTGATGGAGAAGAGGGAAATATTTATGAAGGCTTATTAAATTTCGAGATAGTAAAAACTGATTTGAGTAATCTACCTAAAACAAAAACACAGATTATGATGAATCTTGGAAATCCAGATTTAGCTTTTTCTCTTGCTTCTTTACCTGTAGATGGAATTGGATTAGCTAGAATGGAGTTTATCATTAACGAATATATCAAGGCACATCCAATGGCACTTGTCCATCCTGAAAAAGTGGATACACTAACAAAAGAAAAACTTCAAAAGCTTACGCAAGCATATAATTCTATGGAAGACTTTTTTGTAAAAACACTCTCAGAGGGTGTGGCAACTATTGCTTCTAGTGTATATCCTAAACCTTGTGTTGTTCGAATGAGTGATTTTAAATCAAATGAGTATGCAACTCTACTTGGTGGTAGTACATTCGAACTTGAGGAAGATAATCCTATGATTGGTTTTCGTGGTGCTTCAAGATATGCACATCCAAATTATGAGGAGGGCTTTGCCTTAGAGTGTAAGGCAATGAAAAGAGTTCGTGATGAGATGGGATTTAACAATGTTATACTCATGATACCTTTTTGTAGACGAGTTAAAGAGGGTCAATTAGTAATAGAGACTATGCAAAAGTATGGTCTAAAACAAGGTGAAAACGGACTTAAAATCTACGTTATGTGCGAAATTCCAAATAATGTAATTCAAATAGATGCTTTTAGTGAAATTTTTGATGGTTTTAGTATAGGAAGTAATGACCTCACACAACTTACACTCGGTGTTGATCGTGATAGCGAAGTGGTTGCTTTTGATTATGATGAGAGAGATGAAGGTGTCAAAAGCATGATAAAACTAGCGGTTGAAGGTGCTTCTCGAAACAATCGTCATAGCGGAATCTGTGGGCAGGCTCCATCTGATTATAAAGAAATGGCAGAGTATCTTGTAAAATTAGGAATTGACTCCATGAGTTTAAATCCTGATAGCATTTTAAAAACTATACAACATATTGGATCTCTTGAAAAAAAACTTGAAAAAGTTTAATATTTACAACTTCTTGACTTATAAGCTACCTTGAATAACAGCACTTATAACAAAAAGAACAAGCAAAATACCAAAACCAATCAAGATATTTCTCAATTTAGATTTCTTTAATGGTTTATTATAATCATCAATATCTTCTAGATTCGGTTCCATAAGTCTTCCTTTTATAAATTATCAAATATATTTATATGATAGCATTTACAATTGTAAATATTGATAAAAAAATATAATTAATAGAACTGTTACAGAAACTTGATATAATTTCATATTGGGGACGACTTGGCTTCGACAGGATCAAGTAGCTTCTGACTGCATGTCGGACTGAGCACTTCCGTTACACGGCTCACAATTGCTTAAACGCAAACAATACAAATTACCGCCCAGCTTACGCAGTAGCATAAGTTTATAACCCCTCCTCTGGAGGCGGGCTGCTTCACCTATGGACTCTAGATAGATAGGATCTGAAGTATAACCATTATGTAGATATAGCAAGTGTCTGTCTCAGCACTTGTCGAACTCTTGAGGCTGGTCTTGTGTAGCTTTGCAAGTTGTGTGAAGCAAGATAAGATTTTAACAACTTCTCTAAGCATGTAGACGTTAGGAGTAGCTTGGTTTTGGACTCCGGTTCGATTCCGGACGTCTCCACCAATTCAATCCATCTCAATCAATCCCAAAACATCTCAAAACAACCTAAACTACGAACTACAAAGACTTAAATTAAATATTATTCTTGTCTCAATCAATGTATCTATAAATCAAACAGTGATATTGATATTCTTGTAACTATGAAACCATCTTTATTTGATATGGTAGCTATTAAAGAACAGATAGAAGAAGATCTACATAAAAGAGTAGATATTATAAGAGAGCATAAAAACATAAAACCTTTTTTCTTAGAGATGATAAAGAGAGATATTGTATATGTCTAATGATAAAGTTAAAATGATTTTATCAACGCTTGAAGATATTAAGTAGACGCATTGAATTTTAGGGGTTAATCAGGGGGTTAAAATTTAAACCATCTCCTATAAGTGCCTAAAACAAGGAAACTTACATTCCGGACATCTCCACCAAAATACTAAAAAGAAAACTAATGCCAAAATCATTCAAACCAGCATTTGGTCTAAAAAACAAACATTTACAAACACTTTACTCTTCATTATTTAGAAAAGATTTAAAATTAAACTTTGAAATTGAAATTTTTGAATTTGATGATAAAGATTTTGTTGATTGCTACTGGTACAATAAACAAAACGATAAAGATATCGTTGTTCTTTTTCATGGGCTAGCAGGTTCTTTTAAATCTCCATATATTCAAGGAACAATGAAAACATTATCTGAAAATGGATTTTCTCCTGTTCTTATGCATTTTCGGGGTTGTTCTGGAAGAGATAATAAACTTCCAAGAGCTTATCATAGTGGAGATACTAATGATGCTCTATCCTTTTTAAAATCTATAAAAAAAAGATTTCCAAACTCTAAAATATTTGCTATTGGATATTCACTTGGTGGGAATATGCTACTTAAACTTTTAGGAGAACTAAAAGAAAATAAACTTATAGAAAAAGCCATTTCAGTTTCTGCACCATTACAACTAGATATATCTGCCAATAAAATGAATAAAGGTCTTTCTAAATTTTATCAAGCTTATTTACTAAAAGACTTAAAGCAACAACTTAAAAAAAAATATAATCAGCATGATATGCAATCTCTTATAAAGTTAAACAAACAAGAGATTAAAACTTTAAGAAATTTTTGGCAGTTTGATGATGTATATACAGCAAAAATACATGGTTATGAATCAGCATCTGATTACTATAAAAAATCATCAGCTAAACAATACCTAAAAGATATACAAACTCAAACTTTAATTATTCATGCCCTTGATGACCCATTTATGACTCCTGAGATTTTACCTTCAAAAAATGGACTATCCAAAAATATAATACTTGAAATCTATCCAAATGGTGGACATGTAGGATTTATTGGTGGAACTATTTTTAGACCTATTTATTGGTTAGAGAAAAGAATAATAGATTTTTTAAAAAATTAAATTATATGGATGATATATTTTGTGGATGATTATTGCTTTGAGTAATTTGTACACTTGTTTATGTTGATTGCCACCTAAGTATTTTATACTTTAAAGTTCAAGGATATATGATGAACTGATCAAAATAAGAGATTTATAAATATGGTGAAAGTCACTTTAATGCTTGATGATAAAGGGGGTTGATTCTCATGAAAATTTGACACTTTATGACATTTTTTTCCATTGTAATAGTATTGAGATATTTTTTGGGTACAATCATATTTAAAAAAAAACACTTTGGAAATGAAAATGTCATTTGAATTAAAAGATTTAAAAGAACATAACTCTGATTTATTAAATTTACTAACCCAACATCTACCAGATATGTTGTGGGTTAAAGACCTTAATGGTATTTACTCATACGCTAATAAAGCGATTTGTGACAACTTACTTATGGCTAAAGATACACAAGAGCCAATAGGTAAAGGTGATGTATTTTTTGCGATGAGAGAAAGAGAAGCTCATAAAGACAAGCCTGATTGGCATACGTTTGGTGAACTTTGTTTTAATAGTGACCAAGTTGTAATAGACAACGATGAACCGATGAAATTTGAAGAGTATGGAAATATAAAAGGGAAACTGGTCTACCTTGAAGTTTATAAGGCTCCCTTTTATGATAAAAATGGAAAAACAATAGGAACTGTTGGAGCAGGACGAGATATAACAAAGTTAAAAACTATGCAACTTGATTTAGAAAAGAATCTAAAACTTCTTGAAGATCAAAGACAAATGCTAGAGTACCAAGCAAATCATGATTCACTTACAAATCTTCCAAATCGTGTTTTATTTATGGATAGACTTGAACAATCAATAGAAGTCTCAAAAAGAAATAATAAACTAACTGCAGTAATTTTTATGGATTTAGATCATTTTAAAGAGATAAATGATTCACTTGGACATAATATAGGGGATAAGGTTTTAGTGGAAGCGAGTCTTAGAATGAGAGAAAAAATGCGTAAATCAGACACTCTATCAAGACTCGGTGGAGATGAATTCTGTGTAATACTAAATGATTTAGAACATATCAACAATATATCTGAAATCATACAACATGGTATGGATGTCTTTAAAAAACCATTTATTATTGACAACTCTACTCTTCATGTATCAATGAGTGTTGGTGTCTCTGTATATCCATATGATGGAACTAATGCCAATGAATTACTTAAAAATGCAGATGCAGCGATGTATAAAGCAAAAGAGTTAGGTCGAAATACTTTTAGTTTTTATGACGAAGAGATGACAAAAAAAGCCTTTGAAAAAGTTTTTTTAGAAACTGAACTTAGAAAAGCATTTAAAAATGATGAACTTTTAGTTTATTACCAACCACAGATAAATGCTTTAACAAATAAAATGGTAGGGATGGAAGCATTAGCAAGATGGCAACACTCAACTATGGGATTCATTATGCCTAGTAGATTTATACCACTAGCTGAAAATAATGGAATGATAATTGAACTAGATCGAATTATTATGAAAAAATCAATTACACAATTTGCTTCGTGGAGAAAAAACTATCAATATGAAGGCAAGTTATCCATAAACCTAACAATAAAACAAATAGAAACTAATGATTTAATTACTTTTATAAAAGAAACAATTACAGAAGCAGATGTACCTTTCAACCGTATAGAGTTTGAAGTAACTGAATCACAAATTATGAATGATCCAGAATCTTCTATTGCTGCACTAAAAGAGATAAGTAAGCTTGGAATATCATTAGCGATTGATGATTTTGGAACTGGATATTCATCTTTGTCTTATTTGAAGAAATTACCTATTCACAAACTAAAAGTTGATAAATCATTTATAGATAATCTTCCTCACGATGCTGAAGATGCTGCAATAAGTAAAACTGTTATAAATTTATGTGAAAACCTTAACCTACAAGTAATAGCGGAAGGTGTAGAGACTGATGAACAAAAGAAGTTTTTACTTGAAAACAATTGTAACTATATACAAGGTTACTTATTTTCAAGACCTTTATCAGTAGAAGATATGCAAGAATATTTAAGTAACTCATAATTGATACAAGAATCTTGATCTCCTAAATCACAAGCTTTTTTAAAAAGTAATACAGCTTTTTCTAAATCTTGGTTTATCTCATCATCTTCATAAAAGATAAGTGCTAGATTAAAACAAGCTTTTTCATGATTGTTTTCACAAGCTTTTTTATATGCTCGAACAGCACCCTCTTTATCTACACTAACTCCAAAACCATCAGTATATATCTTTCCTAAGTTGTAACAACCATCTATGTAATTTTCTTTACAAGCTTTATAGTAAAGCCCCTCTGCTTTTCTAGAATCTTTAGCTATTCCATAACCATATGAGTACATAAGTCCAAGATTAAAACATGCTTTTGTATTTCCAGAATCACATGACTTTATATACAAGTTTTTTGCTCTTTTTTTATCCTCGTCTACATCTACCCCATGTTCATAGTTATAGGCCTTATCATAACACTCTTGAGCACTTAATAGTGTACATTTATCGGCATATAAATTTGCGGAGAGTACATATATAATTAAAAATAATATCTGTTTCATTTTTATCCACTTTATTTTATAATTAAAAATTATATCATTTTTTGTTTAACTTAAGCACATTTGAAAGACTAAAGAGATAATATATAATAAATTTAAAATCCCTTGGAGTATTTATGATAATAAAGATTTTTCTACTTAGTATTTTATCTATCAGTTTGTTTGCAATTAGCAACGAAGATGTCGCTAAAAAGAGTGAAGCGGTTATGAGTGGGTTTGAAGATTCAAATTCAAATATGATTATGACATTGATAAACGCAAATAATCAAAAACGTAAAAGAAAA